>Ga0315284_10000842_pt1 | contig 41995 bp, 34 predicted proteins | sample YL17G09_16_MG_FD_203696 | JGI IMG/M metagenome (GOLD analysis project Ga0315284, IMG submission 203696) | Sediment microbial communities from Yellowstone Lake, YNP, Wyoming, USA - YL17G09_16 | ecosystem: Environmental > Aquatic > Freshwater > Lake > Sediment | place: USA: Wyoming | collected...
AATATTTATTATAAACACTTTCTTGCATTTTTTATTTTATTTTTTGCAATTATTTTAACTTCAGACAAATCTGAAAAAATCAGCACAACCCTCTTTTCAAAAACCTTGGTACTATATTCCTTGTTCATCGTGCTCACGCGAATGGATAAAAATTTCTTCATCATGTTTTTTATCGCATTGTGCATCAAGTTTATTATTATCAACGAGTTATCGCACACACAAGACAAGGAATTAAAAGATAAATACGATAAAATAAATAAAGGGTTGACATATGCGCTTGTTTTGATCGGAGTCGTCGGATTCACACTTTATTATGGAGAGAAACGATTCGAATATGGAAAACGTTTCAATTTTTTGACATTTTTACTAGGGAAACCGGTTTGCAGAGAATTTATAATTCCCACAAATTATCGACGCAATTTAACATATGTATTTACTTGAAATACTTGAAATACTTGAAAAATAATTATAACAAATAATAAAATATTTATAATTATTATACAACGACTGTATCCAAATAAAATTGCACATACATGTTTTCAAAATTAATTCTATATTTATTCATTTTTTTCTTTATATTTATCTTGTTCAGCGAGATCTCTTCTTCATCTATGATTATTGAGGGATTAACCACCGATTCCGGTGCCGATTCCGGTGCCGATTCCGGTGCCGATTCCGGTAACCTCGGAATAACCGTTGGAAGATACACCGCAAAAATCGACCAACTCGGCAAAACAGTCGATTCCATGCAAGCAACCATTTTAGGACTTTTACCGACTGTTGCAAAAAATGCACAAGACAATGCAAAAAATCAACAAGCCCTTCAAGCCATTATTGCAAACAAGGACAAGACGTGAAATCAAATCCGTGAATCAAATCGACCCGAGTGGTTATAACTCTTCAGAAAACATGTCAATATCCAACTCACCGAGCGAAACTGGATCTCCAATGCGCAGTGCATCGTTTTCATCTTCGTCGTCGTCGTAACCGCCTTGCTCTTCTTCTTCTTTACGCTTTGCAAAATTTTTCATACTTATTTCTTCCAAGCGTTCCAGCGTTTTAGGAGCATTCACTAATTCTTCCGTCGAGTATGAAGCATCGTTCATAATGCGCACCCGGTCAACGTCGTCAAACGTAATCGTTTGTTTTTTAATACCATCGTTTTGAGCCCCGCCAGCATTCTGGTCTTCTTCGGTCGAGTGTTCATTATTATTATCTTGCTGCCCTTGTTCCTCCTCTTCTTCAATTACCGGATCTTGCGCAATAATTTCTTCGGTATCAACCACCTCGGTATCTTCTTCAATAAACTGGTCTTGAATATACACTTTCAACAAATGCTCAATCGGAATACTCTCTCGAATCGTATTCAAAATACATTCTTTTATCAAACCTTCTAAATGATAATTATTTTTTTGAATTTGCAAGTGTTGCTTATTCTTTTCAAATAAATACACGTTTGAATACACCTTTCTCGCGACATTAATATACACCTTGTGAATAAATTCAGACAGCTTGGGAATGGCAATATCTATTTTTTTCTGCTTGCTTCCAGCGCGCACACATGTCAACGTCTTGAGATGTATAATGTGAACACACGTGATTAGCTCTTCAATATGACTACATCCGCTTTGATCAGATATGCGCTGTGTCTCTTTTTCAATAATGGACGTGTTCCATTTCGGAACACGCAATAAAAAATTCTGGAATGTCATCAAGTACTTGGTCGTTTCGCCATTTTCTATACACAGTTTCCACGCTTCGTCGAATATCGATTTCAATCCAGAGTGAATGTGCGGTGTTATAAGATTAATAAGCCGCGAACAAAAGTCATTGCGAGACACTTCTAAATTTTCAAGAACAAAGTCGTCCATTTGTTTTTTGTTTTTTTGAAATAATACGATTTTATGGATTTGTCTTATATTTTATATAAATGATATATTTTCTAAAGTTAATTCACTACGAAAAACTAAAAAATATAAAATAAATAACATTAATATTTTTTCATTTCTAAACTCTCTCTTAATTTTCTGAAATGTAATCAAGTATTCATATTTTTTCATCTCTTCCACGTTTGCATTTTTTTCAATATACCGTATCAAATCAATGCTACTATATCCTTTATCATATAATTTTATAATAAATGACATGCATTCTTCCAATCCGCCGTTGTTACTGTTTGCATTTAATTTTATATACTTGTTCAATACCGTTTTCAAATACGTGTTGTGTTTATTATCATACTCTTTGAATGCAGCCCCGTAAACAGAATTTAAACTGTGAGTGTGCAAATTGGTAACACAGTCATCTATCATCGGTTCAGAAACATGTATTTCGCAAAATCTTGATAAAATTGGTTTTAATAATTTATATTTGTCCTCAACAATAATAAAAAATCGAGTAGAACGGCTGAATAATTCAATGCATCTCCGAATTGCAGATTGAGCATCAATTGTGAGTTTATCCGCATTCAATAAAACAATCGTTTTAAATATCTCTCCGTCTTTTAGATCCACGTTTGTTTTCGAAAAAAATTTTAAATCTTCGCGAACAAATCGTATCCCTTTTCCGTGTGCGCAATTTACGTGCATGACATACGTTTGAATGCATTGTTTGTCGCCGCTGTATATTTTATGAATAAAATCATTTACAATGTGATTTTTTCCGGAACCAGATACGCCATGAAATATAATATTTGGAATTTTTTTTTGTTTTATAAAATAATCTAGCTTTTCTTTGATATTGGAGTGAATATTCATATCCATTTTCGCCGCCGCATTCGCATTCAAATCCATTATTTTTATATTTTATATTTTATTTATATTTTATATTATTATTACCACCTTACATTCCAATGTCAAAAACGTTTTAATTCATTTTATTCCATTTTATATATTTTATTCCATTCCATTTTATATATTTTATTCCATTTTATATATTTTATTCTATTTTATATATTTTATTTCATTTCATTTTATATATTTTATTCCATTTCATTTTATATATTTTATTCCATTTCATTTTATAACTTTAGCAAATAAAATGAAATACAATATTCGTTAAAATGCAGATTTATATTTGTTTACCAAGTATAGAAAAATATAAATAATCAATTAAAAAAGTATATATAAAATGGATAATATTTTTATTATAGGATGTGTCATCTCTGTCGTATTTTTTTTAGTTAAATTTTTAGAAATGCGATTTTCCACCGAAGAACCAAGACCTTTAAAATACATTGTGCGCGATTCGATCGTCGTTTATGCAAGCTGTGTGATCGGTTATTATTTGTTGTTACAATTTCAACCTGAAGGAACGGCGAATCAACAAATTGAAGTTTTTACCGATGTTCCTGGGTTTTAAGAAGCAATGATAAACCGAATTAATTTTTTACAACACGTGAAACAATTTCATTTTTAGTTTTGACGCATTCTCGTTGAAACTTAAAATTCTTGCATAATTCGAATGATACAGTGTCGAAAAATGTTCGCTTGTCAGAATTTTATTGTAATTTTCATTCTTCCACGCCGTAAATACTGCAAGCAGTTTTTTAAACACTTTATTCACAAGTGTAGACACAAACTCTTGGTCTGCCATTTTTTTCCACGCACCTTTATCATACATTAACATTTCGTTTCTCGAACCCTTGATTGCGCACAAAGGATAAGGGTGGCCGCTTCGTTGTTTCAAATCTGCGACGATGAACTTGGTTGCCCAGTCAACCACATCGCTAGATTCAAACATCGCTTCCAAATCTTGACGCGTTACTTCCAAACCACCGATCCATTCGCCGAAATCACTCGCAGATTTCTCACGATTATGATCGAAGTTAACGTTTATATCATTAGAATGATAACCGATTCGAATCTGCAATTGCATTTCGTTCATATGCCGCCTCATTTCATCCATTGCCGTCTTCATCACTTCTAATTCGCATCGAAGTTCATCACAGCATTCTTCTTGTCGTTCTCTTGCGTCTCTTGCGTCCATTTCTAGCGTCGTCCTTATTATTTTCGGTTTTATTCTTATCTTAACCATTTTTCATAAAAAGGCGGGAATGACATAAACGAAAGATACCAATGATAAATTCAATTTTAATATTTTTTGAATTTAGTAAAAAATTAGTAAAATTGAATTTTATATTTTATAATAGTAGTATTAATTATTATTATTATAAAAATGAATAAAATGACAATTGTAACTATATTTTTTATAACATTTATTCTATTTGAAACACTCTCATACTATCTTTACAAAAATAAAAATGCAATAAAGGAGTCGTTTTTATTACAAAAAAATCAAACACCGGCACCGTCGTCTTCGTCGTCGTCTTCGTCGTCTTCGTCTTCGTCGTCTTCGCCCCCTAAAAAAAAGTCCATAAAAGAACCGTTTATAGAAGCATACCAGGGTTCCGAAACAAATTACGAAAACTGCAAACAAAGTGGGTATCCGCACCAGTGGTGTCTCCACATTCAAGAACCATACAGCATCGCCAACCCCGACTCCCTAACCGAATGCGTCATGTAAGTAAGTGTTCGTTGGTTAATTTGCACTATAGAATGAATCCTCGCCACAACACTGGTCATCGTGATCATGATCCGGTTTCTGATTTTCAGTTAGACGCGACAATCCATGGTCTGCATTCTTCTCAATCACCACATTCTCAGTATCAAACATTTGCTTCCGAATGTCGTCCAACGTAACAGCATCATTGCATTCCTCTTCCTCTTCATCGCCGTCGCCGTCGCCATCGCCACCCTCGTTCGACAAGTTTTTAACACTTACAAGATCACCCTTTGAATTCAACGTTTGTGTCAACTTGCTTCCCGATTTTTCAGCATTCTTCTTGTTTTCTTCAATCGCCTTTTCTTTTGCCTCTTTCACGCGCTTGTCAAACTCCTTCTTGGCGCTGTCTTCGTTCTTCTTCTTCTCTGCCATCAACTGATTCAACGTCTCTTCCATATACTCGACGCGACCGGTTTTATACGCATCCGGATGAAACGGAACCCACATACCCACCGGACCAACATACACATCATGATTGGGGTCAACCTCGCGAAGCAACTTGCAACGCAGCTCTGCCTCCTTTTGAGACGCAAACACACCCCGAACCTTGATTCCCCTCACCGATGTCTGAAACTCGTGCTGTTCCCCGAATTCGGCGTCCAACCGCTCTTCATTGTTGTCAACAAACGTCTTGAAATCATCGTTCACGTTATACTTCATTAGTTCACCGTGCTCATTCTTTACAAAATCTTGAAAATCTTCATTCACTTTATCAAACGTCAAATTATATTTGTAAGAAACAAAACTGATAAAATGAAGCATGACATCCATCGATTTCTTATAATTCCACTGCTTCAAAAACTCCTCGAAAAAAAAGTGCTCGCGCTGTTTGATAATGTGTTCCGGACTCACAAATGACAAGCAAGCAAACTTTTGTCCGGAAATCGGTTTATCTTCTTCCAACAAGTCAACATGGTTTACATTTTCACTTCCATCATCATTCAGTTTCATTTCAACTCCTCGCGGTTTACTATCTTTAGGCATTTATTAAGAATTCGATTTTATCTTTTTGTATATTTATCTATGAAATCATATTTAAGTATTTTAAATTTATAATATTTATTGATTTTTTTAATATTTATTGATTTTTTTAATATTTATTGATTTTTTTAATATTTATTATATTAAATATTTATATTTGAAATTAAATATTTATATTTGAAATTAAATATTTATATTTGAAACAATTTCATTATTTTTTTTTCTATTCTTTTAGTATAATAAAAAAATAGAAAAAATGTACAACAATGTTCTAGATTTAGGAGAGCTTGTAAAGCGCGCAATAAAGTATTTGGTTGAAGGTATCATGGTCGCCATCGTTGCATTTTCTATTCCCAAACAACGTCTCCGCCTTGAAGAAGTTGGTTTGATTGCCTTGTCTGCCGCCGCAACCTTTGCCATTCTGGACGTTTACGTCCCTAGTTTAGCCGTTTCCGCTCGTTCGGGTGCCGGTTTCGGTATCGGTGCCAACCTGGTCGGTTTCCCAAGGTAAATTACAATAATTAAAATAAATTTATTGGCCAACATTTTAGAATTTCGAATAAATAACCTAAATTCTAAACTGTTTACTATTTTATTATTTTACTCTGTTAATGAAAGCGTAATTGCATTATCGCGAGATTCTTGTACAACATCTTCGTTTGCTTTGTTGTCTACCACCGCATTTGAATCCAATAATGATGATTCAAAATTTGCAGGAACAACTTGTGACTCAACCACGGAAAAATCATTTGATTGTTGCAATTGTTGTTGCACAATGTTGTTTGCCGTTGCTGCCGTTGCTGCCGTTGCTGCCGTTGCTACCGTTGCTGCCGTTGTTTTTGGATTTTTTATCATTCCCTTATCTTTCTCTTTATTCTCTTTATCATTGAATTCATTTTTTTGAAACCGCACCTTTTTCACAATTTCTCTCTTGGTATTCTGACGCTGCAGCGTTTTCATGCACAGCTTTGGAAGTATGGCCACCGTGTTCATATACGTGCGATATTTAAACACACACACCGACGACAGCGGCTCCATAAATTTAATGCTGTACCACCAATACGCCGGAATGTATATGATTTTGCCCGGCGTTAGCTCGATTTCCAGCGTCTTTATTTTATCGTAATCCGCTTTGTATTGGCGTTGTATGGCCCACGGATTCAGCGGCGATCGAAACTCGAAATTCTCATAATCATCAACCGGATACATGTACCGCGCCGACTTTGGCGGAATTAATTTTATCTTGATAACGCCGTGCGTGACTAAAAAAAAGTTTCTGTAATTCACACTGTATTGCAGGGGCGTTTCCGTATTTTGTGACGCAGTTAGAAGATCATAAAAACAATTCGACACCATTGGCGGTCTTAAAAATGCGTCATTATACTTGTAATTTTTTATAATGCCCGTTTCTTCTAAAAAATCCCCGTTTTTTTCACTCACGTATTTCGCATCCTTGTCTCCGCTCAAAAGTGCAAGCGCCGCATTCAGCGTCACTGGAATGTGCAAATCCGTGTTGTCGTCCATGTCTTTCACATTTCTTACCTTGACATCAAATGCGCTATAGTGTTCCACAATTTGAGAAAGTTTACACGTCTCAAGCAACGACTCGTTTTGATAATCGAATATGACCGGCTGTCGCAAGTCGCATATTTCCTCCAACTTTTCTTTCGATGGCTGCTCTATTTCATACACTTCTAAATCGTTCGACGTTTTCAGTTGAAAATAAATGTGCAAATACAAAAAAAGAACAATGCAGAATATTAGTATCGCAAAAAATTGTTGCATTTCAAATATTTTATTTAATTTAATTCGAATAATTTAAATATAAAATTGTATATTTAAATGTTTGTTTAACTTATTTATATCTATTCTTAACCTATACAATTAATCACCACTTTTAACTTATTATTTAATTTTTATAATTTCATTTTTTATAATTTCATTTTTTATATTTTCATTTTTTATATTTTCATTTTTATATTTTTAATTACCATTTTATCTCTCCTCTCTCTAAAAATAAACTTTAATAAATGGAAATGGATGCATTCGATAAGGATCCGACTACGACCACCGTTTGTTCAGATAAAAAATATTACGTTTACATTCTCGAATCCAGCGACTGCAAAGCAACTTATGTCGGCGCAACCGTGGACCTAAACCATCGTTTGCGGCAGCACAACAAAGAGCTGGCAGGTGGCGCTCACGCAACCAGCGTCAAAGTCGCGCAAGGGTGCACGTGGAACCGCATTTGTTTTATTCAAGGATTTCCCGACTGGTCGTCCGCTCTCCAGTTCGAATGGCGCTTGAAACAACTCTCTCGAATGCTTTTAAAAACGAATAAAGCTGATGCGCCAATACAACGAAGAATTAAAGCGCTGCATCAACTACTGTCTTTAGACAAACCAACTACAAAAGCAATTCCCTATTCGAGCTGGCCGTCTCCTCCTGAAATTATTTGGGAAAAAACTGATTATTAAATTAAACAATTAAACAATTATAAATAAATAAATAATTTATTTAATTCATACAATATTCATTTAAAAAGTATTTTATTAATTAATTTATAGTAAATAAATAGTATTATTAGATTTATATTTATAATAATTTTATAATTTTATGTCAACAACCACGTCGGCAACAATTTCATGGTCGGCTGCTCCAAATAGTCCGACTTTTTATCAACTGCAACAAACAAGTTGTAATTACAATACGTGTTCAAACATATGGGAAGATTGTTCGGGTAATACGAATCCACCATCATCCCCTCCAGTATCGCCCGCTAATCAAATTCCTTCGAATTTTACAAGTTACACAGTAAATGGACTCGCGCCCACAACACAATACTTTTTTCGCATTCGAGCAATATATGGTTCGATAAATGGACCGTGGTCTGCTATTAAATCTTCGACAATTTGGGGTCCAACAGGACCTACAGGTCCTCAAGGTGTCCAAGGTCCAACCGGTCAAATGGGAGCATCTGGTTCCGGACCTACTGGTCCAACAGGTTCTGGTAGTACAGGCGCAACTGGAGCAACAGGGTCAAATGGAGCAACGGGAGCAACTGGAGCAACTGGAGCAACGGGAGCAACGGGGTCAAATGGTTTAGGTGCAACTGGAGCAACGGGAGCAACTGGAGCAACGGGGTCAAATGGTTCTGGAGCAACGGGAGCAACGGGAGCAACGGGAGCAACGGGAGCAACGGGAGCAATGGGAGCAACTGGTCCGACGGGAGCAACGGGAGCAACGGGAGCAACTGGAGCAACGGGAGCAACGGGAGCAACTGGAGCAACTGGAGCAACTGGTCCGACGGGTCAATCGAGTGTAAGCATAGTAGATATAAATACAAATTCTATTTTTTATCCAACGTTTGTCAGCGGTATAACTGGTACTCAATTGAATATCAGCACAACGTCTCCTTTTTCTGTGAATCCGAGCACCGGAGAGTTTAAATTGGATTCAACAATTAAAGTTGAAGGTTCAGGTGGTTCTATTGCACTGGGTTATCAAGCAGGTTACACCGGTCAAGGCAATAATACCGCAGGTTTGACCGGTCCTACTGGCCCCACGGGGTCTGCTGTCGCAATCGGTAACCAGGCCGGATACTATGATCAAACATACGGCTCCATTGCAATCGGGTATCAAGCAGGATACACTGGACAAGGAACCGCTGCTGAGTATCCGACATTTCCGGTTTTTGGTGCAATTGCAATTGGTAATCAAGCAGGACAATATTTGCAAACACAAGGATCAGTCGCAATCGGATATAAAGCAGGTCAAGGCAATACTGGCGATGTAGGAAATACAGGAACTGCTTCAATCTCCATTGGTTTATTTGCAGGCACAATTCGACAAAAGGACGCTGCGGTTGCCATTGGTATAGGTGCAGGTGGCGGATATTATTCTCTCCTTACAGAATTTGAGGGGGTAACAGGAATCACTGGGGCAACTGGAAGTCAAGGTGAATCTGCGGTAGCGATTGGATCTAATGCTGGCTCGTTTGCTCAAAGCGATGGTGCGATTGCAATTGGTGAAAATGCGGGTCAAGGGTATGCTTATGATTTTAGTAGTAATGTTTTTCAAACCGGCAGTCAAGGTTTATATGCGATAGCGATTGGAAGTGATGCTGGTAACTTAAATCAAGGACAATATTCAGTAGCGATTGGAAGTGATGCTGGTAACTTAAATCAAGGACAATATTCAGTAGCGATTGGAAGTGATGCTGGTAAATTAAATCAAGGAACAAATTCGGTAGCGGTTGGCAATTATGCTGGAGCAACAGGTCAAGGACAATATTCAGTAGCGATTGGAAGTAGTGCTGGTAACGTAAATCAAGGACCAAATTCTATTGCAATTGGTTTTAATGCAGGTGCATTGAATCAACATGACAGCACAATTATATTAAATGCATATGCAAGCACCCCCTTAAATAGTACAAGAAGTGGTTCATTTTATGTAAGGTCAATTACGGCAGAAACTACAAATTATCCAACTTTAATGTATAATGTTGCTGATCACGAGATTGTTTATTCGTCGTCAGCCAAATCATTTGTAATAGACCACCCAACCTATCCTGAAAATAAATATTTGGTTCACGCTTGTTTAGAAGGACCGGAAGCCGGCGTTTACTATCGAGGAAAGGGCGAAATTGTAAATGGCGAATATGTAGAAATCCATCTTCCCGATTACTTTGGCACATTGTGTAAGGATGGTGATGATGCAACAATTCAAATCACTCATATTTATGACGGCAAAGTAAAAGTATTCAGTGCAAGCGAAGTTAATCTTGAAACAAATACATTCACTGTTTATGGTGAAAATGGCCGCTTCAACTGGTTGGTCCACGGTAAACGCGGAAATATTCGCGTTGAATGCGATAAGAGTTCTACAAATGTTCGCGGAGATGGCCCTTATAAGTATATTATTTAGTTTAATATTCTGAAATTATTTTATAATAACAATGTTATTTTAAAATAAATTAAATTAAAAAATTAAATCATTATTTACATGTATATTTACATCTAAACAGAATTCGTCGTCGGTCGAAACAAAAACCCATCATCCTCCCCCTCTTTAAGCACCTTCAAATACGACTCAAACTCTCTCAGTGATACGCGGCAATCATCGTACCCAAACAGTTCCGTGCGAAACTTGTTGCGACAATGGTGAATGCTGTGAAAACTCGGCATCGCGCCACAAGTCGACAAGTGAATCACGCTGCGATACATGGAATACATGGTTATGCTCAACTTGTGTTTTAATGAACACATGGATTTTCGCAAATAAAATGCCAGCGAACTTCTCGACTTGAACGTCATGCGAATGTCCGGGTACACCCCCGCCTCGCGCTCGTTATCACGCCGACGCGTCCCATTAAAAACGTAGACGCATCTACACGAATCATAATAAACGTATGCCCGCCAATCTGAAACACTAACCGATTTTTTAGAACCGAAATTATAAAATTCTGGAACAAACTCTTCAATAAAAAGAACCGGCATTGTCGGCATCACTTCTGTATGCACCCCCTTGTAATGACTATTGTTTTCATTCTTGTCATTGGTAGCAGATCGATTGGTAGCAGCTCGAATATAACAATTATACGCCTTTTCAAACAAGATATCCGTAGATTCATTGCAATTTTCAGTGTTGCAACTCGATTCAACAACCGTCTTAACTTCTTGTTCTTCTTCTTGTTCTTCTTCTTGTTCTTGTTCTTGTTCTTCTTCTTGTTCTTCTTCTTCTTCTCCCGAATTATCATTATTATCGTTCTTGACAACCATTTCTTTTTCGCTGACAGAAAATACAACTTCTTCACCCTGCTCTTCTTCTTCTTTACATTCTCCTTCTTCCTTCACACCCTTTGAAAAAAAAGACCAACGACTGCTCAAACTCATATTAAAAATAGAATCAAATAAATATATATTTATATTTTTACTTGTTCTATTCTTTTAAGTTGATTTTATAAAAAATATTTAAATGTTTTCAATTACCATAACAATAAATAATTAATAATAAAATTGATTATGCAACACACTTAAACACATTATTATAACTTCATGTATTGCTTCTTATGCTTCTTATGAAAACCGTTCGCCATATTGAAACCAATATTGATAACGAATGGACTGATTTTCTCATGGGCTGCTGTCGCGACGAAGAACCGCCGTGCTATAATAAAAAGAATCAAAATAGTAGTTTAAAAAATAATACAACAAGAAAACTTTCGAATGACAAACATAATGACGACGGTTGTAATCGTCGTGCCAACATTGATCAAATACAAACACCATTCGATGCAATCAAGACAATTGATACAATCGACGCAATCGATGCAATCGACGCAATCGATGCAATCGACGCAATCGATGCAATCAAGACAATTGATACAATCGATGCAATCGATGCAATCGGCACCGATTATGATGTCGGCAGTATTCGCGAAAGTCAAGACGACGTCGCGCCCCCCCTTGTTCCAACGTGTTCGCCCATTTACATTTCAACGAAAACTAAAATATTATTTCTGAATACACCCATCGACATAAAAAAGGTGTTTTGGGAGATTCCCATCATGCCATACGCATCCCAGTGTTGCGGAATTATTAAAAAACAAATTAAATTCTCGTGCACCACAAAAGAAGAACTCGAAGAAATTGAAGCGCACGCTCAAAAAGAAATCGATAAAAATGACGGATTTATTGAAACACAAATTATTGAACACATTGATAATCCAGAAGGTAGAATTAAATTCAAAGACCATCGAAAAATCAATATCGGCCTTTCAAAAAAGGATATATTGAACTGCCGCTGTAAAAAAAAACGCGCATTCTTCAATTGTTTTGTTCTCATTATTCGCGTCGAAGACGAAAATTCACCCCCGGGTGCGCGCACGTTTAAAGAAATGCACATCAAAGTGTTCAACACCGGAAAACTCGAAATTCCAGGCATTCAACATGATAACTCTCTGAAAAGTGTCATCGATATTCTTATTCGCACATTGAAAATCCTGATAGGCGATCACATTGACTGTCGGAAAGATAAATGCGAAACCGTTTTGATTAATTCAAACTTTAATTGCGGATTTTATATTGATAGAGACAAATTGTATAACGCGCTCAAGTATAAATACAGAATTAACAGCAACTACGATTCTTGCTCTTATCCAGGAATTCAATGCAAATTCTTCTATTACGTAAAAGGAGGAACTTGCGTTGAAAAGAAGGATGTTGCTTGTGTTCACGTTCAAAATGGACAACAACCCACCACAAATTTAAATGACTACATTGAAATTTCATTCATGATTTTTAGAACCGGAAGCGTGCTTATTGTCGGAAAATGCGAAGATTACGTTTTGCACGACATTTACGAATTTATTAAAGAATTGTTTCGGGTCGAATTTTTAAATATTTATTCTCATATTATCAAACCCGAAGAAGGTCTTGTGAAAAAACACGTCCCAAAACTTAGAACGCGGACCATTGTTAATGACATTTGATTTGATTCCAACCTATCGAATATACAATGCGTAAATAAATAATTTATGTAGACAAAAATAACCAGTTTATAAATTTTGAGACATTATATACCTTTATTTTTTCTTCAAACTGTTGAGAAAAACTCTTACTCGTTAGATGTAAATCAAATTCAATGGGTAGATTATTTATTTTTCTTATTTTTTTAATAAAATGCTCGATCATTTTTACATAATCTTTATAATTATCAATGGTGGCAACGTCTTGGTTATTAGACGTCTTTTTTAAAATAAGTATGTCGCAAAATTTCTTAATATGCATTATTTTTTTAAAAAACATGTTCGTTTTACACGCATCGCTGTCCGCATCACTGTCCGCATCACTGTCCGCACCTTCATTTGCCGTTTTTTCATTTCCTTTTAATTTCTCTTCTGAATAATAGTATAGTTTGAATAGTTTACTATTTACACGCCCAATGTTCGAATATATTTTATTTATAAATTCTGTATTTTTTAACTCTTCTGAATTTAGATGCGTTATTTCGGTTTCAATTAATTTATTATAAATATCCACTAGTACCGATAAATTTTTGATTTTTTTTTCATTCGTCTCATTTTCCGTATACTTTTTTTTGACTTCATCTAAAATTTCGAAGATTGATTTTTTGTATACAAATAATGCAGCATCTTTCGAGTTTAATTGTAAATACGTAACAGCATCGTCGCCGATTTGTCCAATAAATTCAATGTAATAAGAATACGATTTTTGACAGTGGTGATATGTCAACTGTAAATTACAAGTATACGTTAACAGCATCTTAAATACGTACGATATCGTAAATATACCTTTTATTACAATGTATTTTACATATTCCGCATTCTGGTTTTTTATTTTTTCTATTCCGAGTAATAGGTATTGAATAATAATATTCGTATATTTTGAATAAATCTCGTCTTCGCCATCCAGTATTATTTTATTGTAGTTTTCAATATTCTGAAGATCGAATTCATTCATTTTCATTTTTTATTATAAAATATAAAATATTGTTAATATATTGTTAAATATTGTTAATATATTGTTAATATATTGTTAAATATATATCTCTATCATTATTTTATATTTTATTTACAGTATTTTATTTGTCGGGAACCTGCTATCAAAAATATTAGAATATGCTGCTTGAGGATCCTAAAGCATTGTTAATACCCGGCATAGTATACCTTCTACCCACACCACCAGAACTCGACTGATTCTTCTGGAAAATGCCCTTCTGTTTCATGTAGAGAATACCGGCGGTAAACTCATAAGGAACGCATCCACAATAAGCAGCATTCTGTTGAATCGCAATGTTTGCAAACTGACCCCTGCCTACAAGCGGAGTAAGACCGCCCATCTTTAATCCATAGCTCTTTGCATTATTGTTCATTATACTCTGTTGGTACCTTGCGGATTTTCCTGCATTCATTAACACCATTTTAATTTGTTTTATTGTTGTTATATTCTATCTAAATATTTTATTTTATTTCAATTCATTTTTTATTTCAATTCATTTTTTATTTCAATTCATTTTTTATTTCAATTCATTTTTTATTTCAATTCATTTTTTATTTCAATTCATTTTTTATTTCAATTCTTTATTTATTTCAATTCATTTTTTATTTCAATTCTTTATTTATTTTCCTTATATTCGCATAATTTATCTGTATTCGTGGTAATATTGTATTTTTTTGTATTTTTATAAAATTGAATATCGCTTAATATAATACGAATGTGAAAACCATTTAAATACAGATCACAAGTATCTCTATACCCGCCGCCGCCTCTATGAACTCGAGAATTAAAACACGTGCAAATGAAAATGATGGTAAAAGTGCTGGTTCTGGTTCTGGTTATAGCACCGGCGACGCCGTTCATTCCCTAAAGCACGAAGAAGACATCGTATACACCGAAAATGGATCCATGATGTTCAACCCTTATAACGAACAAAATGTGGAGATTACATTGAGCGAAGTTCAATCTATTCTTCAAAAATATGGCATTCCAGCTCCCTCAATCTTCAACATGCAACTCTATAAGCGCGCATTCATTCACAAATCATACACAAAACGACCACTGGCAGATAACCTCCGCGAAAATATCACCATTGCCGAGAAACCGGAAAATTGCATGCCACTAAAAACAAAATCCAACGAGCGCTTGGAATTCCTTGGAGACGGCGTCCTCGAATGCGTAACTAAATACATCTTGTATCGCCGCTTCCCTAAAGAAAATGAGGGGTTCATGACTGAAAAAAAAATAGCCATCGTAAAAAATGAAACCATCGGCCGAATTGCATATGAAATGGGTCTGCATAAATGGCTCGTCATTTCAAAACACGCCGAAGAAAAACACACGCGAACCAATCTCAAAAAACTGGGATGTCTGTTTGAAGCATTCATCGGCGCCCTCTTTCTCGATTTCAACAAAATTTGCGTCAAAGATGAAGACCGCTGGTTTAGCAACCTCTTTATTACCGGGCCCGGTTTTCAAATGGCGCAACTCTTCATCGAAAACGTATTTAATACACACATCGACTGGGTCAACCTCATTAAAAACGACGACAATTATAAAAATATTCTACAAGTCAAAATTCAAAAAGAATTCAAAACCACGCCCGACTATTTTCAAATTTCACACACGGCGGACACCGGTTATACAATGGGCGTCTACTTGTGTCTCGGTCAGCAATTTTATGAAGCCGATTATCACAATGCGTACAAGTATTCCGACTTGAAATCGTTTGCAAATATTTATTCCATCGTACAAAATGAATCTAAAATTGTCGTGTTTTTCGCACAAGGCACACACAAAATTAAGAAAAAGGCCGAACAAATTGCTTGCGAGTTGGCACTAACTCTACTTTTACAGTATAAGGAATAATTAATTTTAATATATTAAAATATATTATATATTATATATAATATTTTAATCAAATGAATTATAGTGGTGATGATGATGAGGATATTGGTCTTGGTTCTGTTTTTGAACCTGATCTTGGTTCTGATTTTTTTGGATCTGGTGTATTTGGCGTTCATGAGGATGATGATGATATGTGGCAGGACCAACTGGATTTCTTAGGTACCCATAATCCGGCTGATCAAGCGGTTTTTAACACTCCGGCTGATCAAGCGGTTTTTAACACTCCGGCTGGTCAAGCGGTTCTTAAAGTGCCCGCCCCGGTTTTTAAAACGCGCAAAACTCGCGAAATTAGCCAAGAAGGACTAAAAAGATTTAATATTAATAAAAAGATGACCGCAATAAAAAATGTGGTTCTTGCTTTAAAATCATACAAAACATACACAAATACAGAGTTAAAAGCGAAAATAAACCCATTAATGCGTTATTGGTCAGAACTACAAACAATACTGCAGAGAGAATACGACGAGTTATCAACCACACTACAACAACAACTACAACAACAAATACAACAACTAGATGAACAACAAGACGAAATAGCTGGACAACGAAGACGACAACAAGACGAAATAGCTCAACTACGAGAACAACAACAACAAATAGCTCGACTACAAGAAGTAGAAGAACAACAACAAATACACCAAGTAGAAGAACTACAACAACAAATACGACAAATACAAGAACAACTACTACAACAACAAAGACGACAACGACAAATACAAGTACAACAAGAACAACTACAACGACAACTACAAAAAGTACAAACATTTAAAACAGAAATAATAGATTTTCTTAGAGTATATGAGCCAGAAGTAAAAATACTGTCTGACATTTTAAAATCGCTTCAAAGAGCAGAAGCAGGAGCAGAAGCAGGATCAGGATCAGGATTAGGAGCAGAAGCAGGAGCAGAAGCAGGATCAGGATCAGGAGCAATAGCAGAAGCAGGATCAGGAGGTGGCGCAAAATGTTTAACAAAAAGAATACGTTTAACAAAAAAAAGACGTTTAACAAAAAGAAGACGTTTAACAAAAAGAAGACGTTTAACAAAAAGAAGACGTTTAACAAAAAAAAGACATTTAACAAAAAGAAGACATTCGATAAAAAACGTTTAATAAATAAAACTAATAATAATAAAAAATAATAATAAAAAAATAATAAAAAATAATAAAAAATATTTATAAAAATATTTATACAAGTATTTTTATTATTAAACAATAAAAGGGTATTTAAACATACATACCCATCATAATAATATCATAATATAATATATTAAAAATACTTTCACATCTTTCAATAAATACATAAATAATTTAATAGTAAATATGGATGAAGATGCATTCAATATCGACGCTTTTATTGAAAATGGAACGCTGAATTTACCCGAAAACGCATATCGAAAATATAAAAAAGAAATCATCGCAAATAGCATCATTGACAAAATCCAAAGTGGCGAAATTGTTTTCCCGGATCCGCCACTCTTTTGTTCCCAGACATTTAAGGACAGCGCCTTTAAAAAACTGAAAAAATATGAACCCGAACTTGTAAAACGTCGCCACTCCAATTACCAACAGAAACTGTCCCGCGAAATATGGCAAAAAATGAACCTCGCCGTCGACGGCTACAAATCCGACTACCTCTATATTAACACCCAATCCAGCGACTACGACATCGATAAACTCGTCGACTGTTTCACCGGACTTCAGCGCATGAAGTGCAAACGCGAAGGACGCGACCTCTCCCCTTTTAGTGCGTGGAACAATAAAGAATACATGAATTTCGTCATTGAACAATACATGGATAAAAAAGAAAATCTCACGAGCTTCAACTTGAGAGAATCGTTTTATAAACTGAATAGCGCGCTTCCCGAAAAATACAGAAATATGGAATGCAACTTTTTTAAAGCCACACTCGCCGCTTCCGTATACCACATGTTCTTACGAAACAAACCGCATAAACGCGTGCTCGATATTAGCGCCGGATGGGGCGACCGGTTACTCGCCGCTCTCTCCGCAAATCTCGAATCCTACCTCGCATACGACCCCAACACCGCCCTCCAGCCCGGATACAAGGAAATGATTGACGAATTTATTGTCGACGACGCAGATAAAGAACACTATCAAGTGATTAGCGCGCCCTTTGAATCCGCCGAGTCCAACCTCCGCGGTAAAACCTTCGACCTCATTTTTACAAGCCCGCCTTATTTTGATCTCGAAATTTTCACCACTGAAGGCGAGCAATCCGTTGTTACTCATTCAACATTCGACAAGTGGATGGTTCATTTTCTTTTTCAATCTCTCTACTTGGCGTGGGACACTCTTGCCGCCGACGGAAACATGGTCATTCACATTGACGATTTTAGCAAGGGAGACAAAAAATATCGCATTATTGAACCCATGGTGCTCTTCGTATGCGGCTGGTGCAGTAATGCCCGTTTTGACGGCGTCGTCGGTGCCAGCGGTTACAATAAAAAAAAGGAATACAAATCGCCCATGTGGGTTTTCAAACACAAGTCGCCGTCTGTAAAAGATGAAGTCGATTTTTGTAGAGAGATGCTGAGAGAAAAGTATCCCGAACTCTATGATTTAATTATTAAAAATAAACTCAAATTCGGCGATCGCGAATTACTCGAATCTGTGGCGACATCATCCCGAAATATTGAAATTGGACAAGATAAATACGATTTTAAAGGAAAGCTCTGCATTATTCAAGGGAATAAGTATAATATTCACACGAAAAATGGATTCACCGATTTTTATATTCAACTAGAACACATTTTAAAGCGCGTTGGATTTACCGTGAAACTTTTGGACGACGATTTTATTTCCAGTATTGAGAAAATTCAACTTGATCAGATGATGGATGGCGGCGGCGCTAAAAAGGGCTCCGATCCTGCAGAAAAAAAGGAGTCCAGGCAAAAGCGAATGGAACGCGTGCGCTCGAAAATTGCATCACCGATTGAACGCGATAAACCAAAAAATCCGGAAGAAGAACAAGAAGAGTTGGAAGAATTGGAATTGCCGCGCGTTTCCTTTGAAGAAGCGCAACGACAACAGCGAGAAAGAGAACTCGCACAAAGCGAAGGAGAAGCAAGCGAAGGAGAAGCAAGCGAAGGAGAAGCAAGCGAAGGAGAAGCAAGCGAAGGAGAAGCAAGCGAAGGAGAAGCAAGCGAAGGAGAAGCAAGCGAAGGAGAAGCAAGCGAAGGAGAGCAAGAGCAAGAGCAAGCAACCGAAGAAGAACCGCCTATAGAATCTATAGAATCGTACGACGAACCGTATCCAATGGACGTCGAATCGGCACCTTTGACATCGACATTGTCTTCATCTTCACAAGAAAGTTCTGGAGAGAAATCCGAAAAAAATAAGAAAAAAAAGGTAGATCTATTGCTCAACTTTGAAGATCTTTTTATCGACAGATCGGTTCCTCGATTCTTTTCCGGAATGAACCTGTCCGAAGCATTCGCGTTTTATAAAAATCTCGAATCCAAAGGTACCGTCATGTACCCACCCGCCGATTTCGTGTATTATACAAACTCGAAAATGTATTCTGTCGACCTGCACTCTTCCCCCGAATACGCCGAATTTGTCTTGCCAAAAAGTAGCGCATTCTTGTTTCCTTATCACGATAACAGTGCGCTCAATAAAACGTGGAGAGAAATGACGACATATTTTAAACGCATGCAAGATGAAACCGACTACATTATCGTAAAAAGCGGATTCTCGGCCGATATGAACGATGTGTATCTCGTTATTACGCCCAAAGCGGAAAGCGAACAACAGTTTCCAAAAGAACTCGAACGCGCGTTCCCAGAAGATAAACGCTTTATCCTCGATGAAAACATTTCCGAACTGCGAGATTTCATTTTCGATTTCATTCGAGAGAATAACGTCGACCTCGTTGTCATCGCCGAACCCTATAATAAAATCGTGTCACAGCGCAAAAATGAATACCGCATGTGGTACCTCGGCGGAAAATTCGTCGACTATTTTTGTTTCGGGATCGAGAGAGACGAACAACAGAAATTAAAACTCATTGATAACCAGACATTTAACCAAAAAAATGAAATTCACACGCATCTCAAGACGCTCGCAGATAAATTATACAATGTAATTCTGCAAAAAATTAGAAGTTTACTGAAAAATGACGATTTCGTTCCCGTCGCCATGCGTTTTGACATGTCCTACGCAACCGACCCCCTGTTTTTAGATAAATACGCCGTCGCCATAAAACAAAAAGGAAATCTTCGTTTTTATTGCAACGAAATTGAAAACATCGACGGAACTTTTTATACAAACATTCCCGTATTGGATGTAAACGGGCGTAAAACATCTCTCGGAAAAACATTCGAAAAGAATTTAATTTCTATTCTCACTTCCACCGCATTTCAAGGTATGTCTCTATCTGAACGCGCACAAACCGACGGCGAACTTGCGGCCATTCTAAACATCATTCGTAAATATACGATCAAACCGCCGCCATCGGCTTGCAACGGAATCCAACTAAAAAAGATTAATTTTACTTTTAAAAGTTCGAAACCTAGAGAGATTGAGAGAATAATAGAATCGCCCGAAGAAAAAGATAAAGAAAAAGATAAAGAAAAAGATTTGGAATTGGAAGAAGAAGGCCCATCCTTACTAATTTCTGAAGAAGAACAAGAACAAGGACAGCCGCCGCCGCCGCCAATGCCTGTGCCAATAATAGAACCTGCCACGAAAGAAAAACCTGTGGAAAAAGAAAAACCTGTGGAAAAAGAAAAACCTGTGGAAAAAGAAAAACCTGTGGAAAAAGAAAAATCTGTAGAAAAAGAAAAACTTGTGGCAAAGAAAATTCGCGTCAAAATTATTAAACCGGACGCTACCGCTGCTGCTACCGCTGCTGCCGCCGCTAAAAAAGGTAAAAAGGTTCTCGAAAGTCCAACTGGCACCGGCGTCGATCCAAATACCGTATTTGGCTCCTTGTCATTAAAAGAACGCATCAGCCCCCCTCCCGAAAAAATCGTCGCGTCCCCTTATTTCATGAACAATCGCAAAATATTCGTAGATTTCATAAATAAATTCTTTTTAACGAAATTCAAAGACGCGTCTGAAAAAGGCGCACCCATTACGTGCGAAGAAATAAAAAAGGCAAAAACTGATAGCGCCCGTCTCTCTCTATTTCCCCATCAACAAATCGTAAAAGATTATTTGAACATGTATACGCCGTATCGTGGCCTCCTCTTATTTCACGGTCTCGGCAGCGGGAAAACGTGCTCTTCTATTGCCATTGCCGAAGGCCTTAAAACGGAAAAACAAGTTATTATTATGACGCCCGCATCTCTCCAAGTAAATTATCGCAACGATCTCAAAAAATGCGGCGACGAGTTTTATAAACGCAATCAACACTGGGAATTCATTTCTGTTCGAGAAGTTCCAGAGTCAGAAAGGGGTGAAAAAATCGCGCAACTTGCCGCCATTCTAAACATTAGCGCCGATATGGTCAAAGAAAATGGCGGCGCGTGGATGATCAATGTGAAAAATACAAAAAATAATTTCCCAGATCTCTCCACGGAAGAACGCCAACAACTCGAAGCCCAACTCGACGTCATGATTGAAGCCAAGTATAAATTTATTAATTACAACGGCCTCAATCGCAATAAACTCGCCGAACTCACGAATAATGGCAAGGTAAATCCGTTTGATAACGCCGTCGTCATCATTGATGAAGCGCACCGTATCGTGAATTCAATCAGCAACCAGCTCAAAAATTTGAAACCCACAAAGAGCGACGACAAGAAAGCAAAAGCGCTTATTTCCATTCAACTTTATAAATATCTGCAAAATGCCGACAATGCCAAAATTATCTTGTTGACCGGTACGCCCATCATCAATTATCCAAACGAACTCGCCATTCTTTTCAATATTCTGCGCGGTTATATTAAAACGTGGTCTTTTAAATTGACCGTTGACAAGGAACAAAAATTCGACGAATCATCCGTTGTTGCCATGCTCAAAAAATACAATATTGCCAATTACGATTACGTGAAATACACGCCGTCTACGCAAACCATGACCGTTACGCGCAACCCGTTTGGATTCACGGATGCATCCAAGGGATCGGGGGGCGCTTATGCCGGCGTCATTCGTTCTTCTAATGGCGCTAGTGGCGACGACTCCAATGAACAATTCCTCCAAAAAATCAAAAAAATGTTAGCATCAGAACAAATCCGGTCAGAAGATCCAGTAATTGCGAACTTTACCGCGCTCCCCGACAATTTCGAAGATTTTAAAAACAAGTTTCTGAAAATTAATCCCGATACGTTTGAAATCGTTGGGGTAAAAGAGCTGCCGCTATTTCAACGCCGCATTCTTGGGCTAGTGTCCTATTTTAAAAGCGCGCAAGAACAGCTCATGCCCCGACTGCTCGACATTAAACTCGAACTCGTTCCAATGAGCAACATGCAATACAGCGAATACGTGGATGTGCGAACCGACGAAATTACAAAAACAAAACGCGCGCAAAAAAATAAAAACATGTATGAAGTTTCTTCCAATTCGTATCGCATTTTCTCTCGACTTTGCTGTAATTTTGTTTTCCCCCCCGCAAATGAAGTCGATGGACGACCGGGTCGACCCAAGAAAGAAAAGCTGAACGAACAAAACGTCGACGTGGTTCCGCAAGATGATGCGAATCAACGCGCCGTTACTTTTGTCGAAGGCGTTGATGAAGACGCGCCGCTTGAAGTCGTTTCCGGCGACAGCTCCTACAATGAAAAAATTCGCGAACTGTTCCAGTATTATGAAACACACGACGATGACTTGAAAGCGAGCGAAGAAGGCGGGCGCTTAAACGATTACAGCCCCAAATTCCTTAAAATGTTGCAAAATTTAAGCAGCCCGGAAAATAAAGGACTGCACCTTATTTATAGCCAATTCCGTTCTCTAGAAGGCATCGGCATGTTTTCGCTGGTTCTCAATGCCAACGGATTCGCGCAATTCAAAATTAAAAAGGAAGGCGATAGCTGGACCATGGACATTGCGCCCGAAGATGAAGATAAACCCACGTACGCGCTGTATACCGGCACTGAAGACGCCGACGAAAAAGAAATCGTTCGAAATATTTTTAATAGCGACTTTTCTTCCACTCCGGAAGACATTAAACAATATTTAGAGAGAAGGGAAAAAAAGAAATCTCTCAGCAACATGTACGGCGAAATCGTGCGCGTATTCATGATTACCGCATCCGGCTCAGAAGGCATTAATTTGCGAAATGTGCGCTTTGTTCACATTATGGAACCTTACTGGAACGGCGTGCGCGTGGAGCAAGTTATTGGGCGCGCACAGCGCATTTGCAGCCACGAAGATTTGCCAGAAGATGAAAAAACGGTTCAAGTTTTCGAATACTTGTCTGTTTTTTCTGCAGCACAAAAAGAAAAGTTGAACAAGGAACTGAAATCTACGGATGGCGGAAAAACAACGGATCAAGCGCTCTTCGATATTTCAAAAAAGAAGGAGCAAATCAGTCGCGAGCTGTTGAATGCCGTGAAAACCACGTCTATCGACTGTAAAGTGCACAAGGGTGCAAAATGTTTTGAATTTTTGGGAACACCGGATTCGTCTTCGTTTTCATACGTCCCAAATATCGAACTCGATGAGACCGAAAAGGAAATGGTGGCAAACGTGGCCGTCGAAGAAGAAGTATTTAAACTGTTGCCGGCAACATACAAGGGCGAAGCCGGCGAACGACTGATTCGGTCCATGAAAACAAATAAAGTGTATTATAAAAATGATAAATTTGACGCGCTCACTTCCAGCGGCCAACCGTTTGACGTAAAAGAGCTGGACCAATATGGACGCATTGAACAAGTTGGAGATAAGCTGAAACTTTTTAAATTATAGAATTTTCATTTTCATTTTATGATTATTTTTTTATGATAATGTATTCATAAAAAAATATTTGACATCTTAAGACATCTTAAGACATCTTAAGACATCTTAATATATGCATTTGGATACTTTCATTTCAAGCAGTGATACAAAAGCGGCGCTTGGCCGAGTTGGTAATCAACAGTTCGAACAAACACACACATCACAATCAGATGTTCGAATCCTGCGAAGATCATCTTGAATTTTCCCCTTCAATTAAACCAAAAAACACAAGATCAAAAATTGTTGGGGCATCCGATCGAAACGAGATTGTCAGTATAAAATCCCCCGTAGCTCAGCGGCAGAGCGTCTAAAACATCGTCCTCTATCACCAAGACATGCAAATGTCCGAATTTGAAGATGGTTATCGCCTTATAAGCGGAAGGTCACAGGATCGAAACCTGTCGGGGGAATTACTACATTACATCGCACCGGTGCATCAAGGCACTCGAGCAAAACTTATAACCGGCATGGCGCAGGGGTAGCGCGCGGGGCTCATAACTCCGAGGTCACAGGATCGAAACCTGTTGCCGGTATCCAGGGGAACCCAAGGTTCGCCTTTAACCCCTCCTTTACATCCTACTTACATCGTAGGCAAGGGGTTAGGGGGGAATAGTCATCATCGCACCGGTGCATCAAGGCACTCGAGCAAAACTTATAACCGGCATGGCGCAGGGGTAGCGCGCGGGGCTCATAACCCCGAGGTCACAGGATCGAAACCTGTTGCCGGTATATAATCCTTTAGTAGCTTTAAAGAAACTACTCGTCATAGCGCAAGCGACGTCAAAACTTGAGCACTATATAAATTGTAAACCGGTATAAGCTCAGCGGCAGAGCATCTCAACACCGTCCTCTATCAACAAGACATGCAAATGTCCGAATTTGAAGATGGTTATCGCCTCATAAGCGGAAGGTCACAGGATCGAAACCTGTTACCGGTATATAATACTTTAGTAGCTTTACAGAAACTACTCGTCATCGCATCGCATCGGTGCACCAAAGGGAACCTAGGTTCCCATTTAACCCCTCATTACATCGTAGGCACTAGAGCAAATGGCAGCATTCGACAAGCATTCGACACAAGCGAAGCTGCTTTATAACCTCGGGTACGGTATTAACTGGACTGATCATCCCGTGAGCGACATCGAAACTCGCACCGAGGCATTAGCATTTCATGGTTTTACAGAAACCATTCGCGGAAATATTCCGCCTGATCGACTGATCATTCGATATGTCGTCTAGAATATGAGCGACATTTAAATAATTTTAAATAATTCAATCCATTCCGTGTGGTAATGAGAAAAACCACACCGCGGTCTTGTAACCAGACGTTAAACAATACACACTCTAACGGCGAAGCCGACTCATGTCAACGCGAGACAGTTAATCAACGCGACCAATACAATCACTTTAAAATTGGGTTCAACTTTTTTATTATTTTTCAATAAACATTTCCCATATCGTATAAATACGTAATGTATGAGTATATTGATTGGAACATATTTTCCTTCTCAATATAAGGTATATTATTATTATCACAATAGTTCCGAACTATATGTTTAATCTTTCGCAAAGAACTATGTGGAATGCTCGGAAATAAATGGTGTTCTATTTGAATATCTAATCCAAAACATATAAATCTTGATAAAATATCATCCGTTTTATAATTCATCGAAGATGAAACTTGATTGTATAAGAAATCATTTTTTTTATCCGCATTTATTTGTATGCACTCGTATTGAATATGAGATAAATTTGCAATAAACGTATATCCAAATCCAATGGAACCAAATAATACAAGCGCATTTATAAATCCAAACCAATAATAAATAAAAATAACACCGAATAATTGAATATAATCTTTACTTTTTATGCTTCTTAAAATTGTTTTATTATATCCGTTTAATGTAAATAATACCATCGCATATAAATATTGAAACTTATGATGAGTATATTTGACATGCTCATTCGAATGACGCAATATTAGTTTATTTTTATCAAAATCTTGGTCATATTTTGTATTTGTAAAACAATGGTGTAAATAATTGTGTCGCTGTTTCCATTCATTTACACTTAAAAAAGGATAAGGTATGTATGATGAAACAATTGTATTTATTTTTTGATTTTTAAAACCAATATAATGCGAAGTTTCATGAAATATTAAAGAAACGTATCCAACCACGAAAAAAGATAATAAAAACATCCACCAACACGACAATCCATTCGAATTTAAAAAACAATACCCCCATATACTCAAATACATGCACAACATATATGCGTTATATGCTATTTCTTTTTTGGTCCAATACAACGGTATTTTTTTATCATATATTTCCTCGTAAACGAATTCCTTTAACTTGCAATAATTATCATATGTATAATTTGTATCGTAATTTATCAATACATTACATTTATCGTCATATTTATCATCGACTTCATATTTTTGTAATATCTGTAAAATATTTCTTGGATTTTTATGATACGCGTAAATCATAGGAGTTATATTTGTATATGGCTTTAAATGACGAAACATATCCGTCCCACCAGGATGAATTTTTATAAAATTCGTTATATCATAAAGTTTGTCATGAACTTTAAACATCGTGTGAATATAATATTATGTATATTATTAAATAATATATTAAAATTATTAAATAATTTTAATATATTATTTAATAATTTTAATATATATTTCGTATACATTTAAAGGTTTACATGTATAATAAGTAGCGTAGACGTTTACAGACATCGTATCGTCAAGTTATATATTCATATAAATTCATAAATTAAAATCTGTCAAAATGCAACAAAACGAAAATGATAAAGATAAAGAAAATAAACTTTATAGTCAAGCTATTATACAAGGTCGTCTTACTAAATCAGAATGGAATAATATGGAAATTCCTGTATCGCCAGATGAGTTGATCGTAATTAAACTCATTCGAGACAGTTACCATAATGTTCAATTAAAAATGAACCATCATTCTTCCATGATCGGCATTTTGAAAATAACACCCTCTCCCGAAATGCACGCGTACTTGTATCAAAAACATTTCGAACAGCTCATTTGCGAGATGGTGAAAACGTTTCAATTGGTTCCGGCATTTTCATGTGACGCCGATTTAAAACAAGATGGAAGCGGAAGCGGTGGCAGCGGCAGCGGCAACAGTAAAAAAAGCGGCAAAAATAAACCCGTTGAATTAAAAAAAGTTGATGCTATTCGAATTAAAAATAACGAGAGTGCCGTTCAATCTAAAAATATTTTTGAACATACGATTTTAAAAATATGTAAACTCTTACTCACAAAAAAAGCAAAATGGAATGCATTGCAAAAACAACAGCAACAACAAGAACAGCAACAAGATAAAAGCGAAGAATCCGATTCTGAAGATGACGACGACGATGATCTCGACGAATGCAGCTGGATGTCGTATTATTATGCTCTGAAAATGAATATAAAGAATAGCATTGATCACGTGAATATACACGTCGTTGCATTTGTCATTTATTTGCTCGACATGTTTGAGTCCGACGTCGACATTGTAAGCTTTATCCAATACGCCCAATACTTTGTCGAAAAAAACCACCTCTGCACCAAATTCAAAGACATGGAACTCTATGACCACCAAAAACAAATATTCACTCACGCGAAATCGCCCAACCCGAAACTCGTGCTTTATATTGCACCCACCGGCACCGGAAAAACACTCACGCCAATCGGACTCTCTGAAAAACATAAAATTATTTTCGTTTGCGCTGCACGCCACGTCGGGCTCGCGCTAGCAAAATCCGCAATCTCTGTTCAAAAACGCATCGCATTCGCATTCGGATGCAAAAGCGTCGACGACATACGCCTGCATTATTTCGCAGCAAAAGAAGCCACGCGCGACTGGAGAACCGGCGGCATTCGTAAAGTCGATAACAGCGTCGGAGACAATGTCGACATTATGATTTGCGATATTCAATCCTACTTGCACGCCATGTTTTACATGAAGGCGTTTCACCCCGTTGAAAACACCATTCTGTTTTGGGACGAGCCGACTATTACAATGGACAGCGACGCGCACGAATACCACGACATTATTCGCAGGAACTGGAAACAAAATATCATTCCGAATGTGGTTTTATCATCGGCCACGCTTCCGCACGAACAAGAACTTCAGAATACAATTGCCGATTTTAAATCCCGATTTTTAAATGCCGAAGTGGTCAGCATCGTAAGCCACGATTGCAGCAAATCCATACCGATTGTTAGCAAGGGTGGGTGCGTCCAACTTCCGCATACGCTCTTTTCAAACTATGCCGACGTTTTATTGAGCGCCGCACATTGCGAAAAACATAAAACGCTGCTGCGTTATTTCGGCATCGGGCAAATATGCGAATTCATCTCGTTTGTAAACCGGAAACGTTATTATTCGAGCCAGCGATACAGCATCGAGCGCTATTTCTCATCCCTGGACGAAATCACGCACATTTCCATTAAATTGTATTATTTGGCATTATTAAAAAATATTACGCAGAAACCTGAACTTGATGCATGGACTCACATTTATAACCACTTTAAAGATTGTGACGACAACGGGTTATACGAATCCACAGGATATATGACCACATCGGACGCACACACGCTGACAGACGGACCCACAATTTTCTTGACCAATGATGTTGAAAAGATTGCGAGCTTTTGCTTGCAAACGGCGCAAATTCCTGCACAACTTATTGACGATATTATGGGGTCCATTACTCACAATAATAAATTGTCTGAACAAATTGAAACCATTGAAAAACGAATCGAAGATTTGTTGAATGAGGCGGAAAAGGGGTCCTCTAATGACGGCGGCGGCGGCGGCGAAAGTAAAGACAAGAAAAATAAATTTCTCGATAAAAAAATGGACAGCGGTGAAATCAAAACGCTTAACCAAAAATTGCAGCAATTAAATGAGCAAGTCAAACGAACCGCACTGCACGATTTGTTTATTCCGAACCGTCCTGCACACCTCGATAAATGGTGCAAAGACAAGATCGTGGCAGTTCAAAATAAAAAACCGTGGTCATGCGACATTCAAGACAGTTATGTGGAGAAAATTATGCTGCTTCACATTGAGTCGCACTGGAAAATACTGCTACTAATGGGAATCGGCGCAATTACCGACCATAAAAACGCCGCGTATAACGAAATTATGAAGGAGCTGGCGCAAGACCAGAAACTGTTTTTAATTATTGCTTCGTCGGATTACATTTACGGCACGAATTATCAATTTTGTCACGGATACATTGGTCGCGATTTGCACGACATGACCCAGGAAAAAACAATACAGGCAATGGGGCGCGTCGGGCGAAATAGCATTCAGCAAGATTACACCATTCGATTTCGCGACGACGGCCTAATTCAAAAACTGTTTTTACCTTCGACTAATAAACTTGAAGCCGATAACATGAATCGGCTTTTTTCTTCTTTTTAGGGAAATTTTATAAATAAATTGTTAAGGAAATATATTTATATATTATATACATATATTTATAATATATATATTATAATATATAATATAGTATATTTAAACTATTAATAATGGCGGCAATATCGGCACCGTTGTTAGGTTCTATACCGCTTCTTGCTATGCAATTTCTTAATGATAGTAGAGGAAACCTAATGCAGAATCCTGTTCTAGTCGAAAATGGTAACACATATGAACGAGCTGATATTATGCGTGGTGATATTCCAGGATATAATCAGGATAGTCATATGGTAACAAATTATGCTATAAAAAATATAATTAATGCCATACAAACCGTTGACCAAGATGCACTAGATCTAGCTTTAACATGTTCAATAAGCTCAGATTTTTTTGTTGACCCAGTAATTTGTAGTGGCGATGGACACACCTATAGTAGAAAAGATTTAGAAATGTGGTTTGTTACACCAGCAGGTCGTGCAACTATGTTAAGTCCAATGACAAGAGCATCGTGCGGAGAACGTATTAAGAACAAAACTCTTATAGATTTTATGACACATTGCAGTATGCAACCTATGCGGAGTGTTGGATCTTCAACTAAAAATGTATCAGTAAACATACTTAAAAAGGTAGTATCAAAAATGCTTGATACTAGTCCTGGTGCACGAGAATATTCAGATGAAACAAAACAGTTTGTATTAATGTATTTAATTAATCAATTAGAATTTCATCACCCAACGCCTGAAACGAGAACTTTTTTATCTAAAGGTGTAGAACTTTTAAGACGTGAACTTCGTCATGGTATGGGTGGGTATAAATCAAAATCGAAATTAAATAAACACAAGCATTCGCGTAGTCACAAGCATTCGCGTAGTCACAAGCATTCGCGTAGTCACAAGCATTCGCGTAGTCACAAGCATTCGCGTAGTCACAAGCATTCGCGTAAACGCGGTTGAATCAAATAAACGATTAAAGTAAAATTCTCTACTTTATAAATTTTTATTTACAAATATACAAAATAAAATTAAATAAAAATTGAATATTTATAAATATTTCAAACTTAATACAAGTCAAAAAGTCAATAAGTCAAAAAGTCAAAACGAACAAATGTCTCTTTCTAAACAAAACATTGTCGACAAATTTTCAGAGTTAAAAAACAAATATTATGTGCCACGAGGATACATGATTTCCACTGTGAATGACGATGTCGCAAAAAACTTTGTTGAAGCTCATACTGAAATTGAGTGGACAATTGAATATAATACGTATGCTCAGACCATGATTCAAACTGCAGCAATTCATGTCACCATCTTCGGCAAAGTGTTTACCGTTTTGCTTGAACGCCCACTAACCCCCGTTCATCGTTGCGAGTTTGAAGATTACTTTGGTTTCGGCGGACACTGTAAGGGTTTTACGCCGTATCGAATGATTGTGCGTTTCGCATCTACAATTGAAGAACATGGATTCGATTACCGAACGCTTTTAGAAGAAAATAGTAAGGAAAATTCTGACGGCACGGTCGATATCCCATACATTCAAGACGTTTTCAAATTGCTCGTGATCGGTGGATACGTGAAATACTGGAAAGCGTGGGACGAACTAAGTGAATGGTTTCTTCAACACGCCGACGATGATGAAAGCATTAAAACTTGGCTTCAAACCGAATTCCAAGGAGAAACATCAGGAGAGAATGGGTTTTCCAGAATTAACAAATACGTTTTTGGTTCGATATAATTTATAATATAATTTACTCAAAAAAAATAAAGAAAAATAATAAAAACAATAAAAAAACTCGTCGTAGTCGTTTTAGTAAAATAAAATGAATTTAAGAAAACATGAATTTTACAACCAAAAATAATATATATATTAGTTTATATACTATTTAATCAGACAAGTAATGGCAGGCGCAGCAGAAGAAAAAGAAGAACAAGAAGAAAAAGAAGAAGCAATAAAATTAGCAAAAAAAATAAGGGAAGAACCATTATTATCACAATTTAATGATGGTTATAGTGTACTTGTTGATTATAGTTCGGGGCGTCGAGCATCTAATGATCCCGTGTACATGAAAAATTATATGAGTGATATAAAAGGACACGGACTATATAATTTATTTAAAGCGGGAGAAGGCGAATACATGAATTTTTATACAGAGTATTTTAAATCAACCCCTCTAGACAAATATTATTTTTTTTACGAAATTTTACAAGCAGAAAATGAAATTATACACAACCCACTATATGAACGTATTAAATCTGAAATTCGTAAACAACTATTTGAACACCCTAATTCCGATTTATCTCAAATGTTAACGAGTGTGCAGCATATTGCAGGAGTGCGCCCTACACCACTCGAGAAAGCTTTACTTTTTCTCAGCCGAATTCCTACCCCTATTGGAATGGAGATGAGGGGTCAGTTAGTATTTAAACCCAAACCAAGACCAACAGGTCAAGGTGGAAAACGACATTCAAAAATCAAAAGAAAATCAAAAAAATCAAAAAAATTTAAATCAAAATCAAAAAGAAATAAAATGCAAAAGAAAAAAAGCCACCATCGCCGCCATATTTAGAAAATTTAGAATAGAAATATATATAAATATATAAAAAACAATTTAAATATATTTTTTTATTACTGTATATTATAAACAATTATTAACATGCAAATCTTCGTGAAAACACTCACTGGTAAAACCATTACTCTAGAAGTAGAGTCCGTAGATACAATTGCCTCAGTTAAGGCGAAAATTCAAGACAAGGAAGGAATTCCTCCTGACCAACAACGTCTTATATACAGTGGCAAGCAACTTGATGATGACCGAACATTAGCTGATTTTAATGTGCAAAAAGACTCGACCCTCCATTTGGTACTTTAAAATAAAAGAATCTACTCTACACTATTTATAAATTTTTTATTGAAAAAAAATAAAAAAAAATAAAAAAAAGCACACATTTATTTTTTTAAATTGAAAAAATAAATGTTACAATATACATCCAAACAGTGTTCTTCATCCTTCGGATCTACTTTCAACTTTTGCAGCTCATCCAGATATGATCAACGACCGATACAAGTTGATGAAACGCATCGGTTCAGGCGCATTCGGACTCATTTTCAGCGCAAAAAATGTAAACACCGACGAGTATGTTGCCGTCAAACTCGAGCCAACCGCACAAACTGACACGCTAACCCACGAAGCCGCCGTTTTACAGCATCTTTCGAACATACCCGGCATTCCAACCCTCCGTTACTACGGCATTCCTGACCACAATCGTTACATGGTTATCGACTTGTACGATAAAAATCTGCAAAATGTTTCATACGAATACAAAAAAGCCGTTCCCGTCGCACTCGTTCGCGCATATGCAGCACAAATCGTGCACATTCTTTCCGCAGTCCACGAAAAAGGGTTTGTTCATCGCGACATCAAACCCGAAAATTTCATGGTCAAGTGTGCCGACCAAACCCTTTACTTGATCGATTTTGGCCTTGCGCGAACATACATTGACAGCGAAACCAAAATGCATCGCGCAAACAAAGTGCGCACCGCTAATGTCGATGGAAAAATCAGCGTGACCGGCACTTCGCGTTACATTAGCACCAATGTTCATGAAGGAAACGAACCCAGTAGAAGAGACGATCTCATTTCAGCCATGTATGTCATTTCATACTTGCTCAAAGGATCGCTCCCATGGAAAACCACCGGCTCTAATGACGCTCTCGTCGAAATGAAAAAAAAAATCCTACCCGAAGAATTATTCCTCGGTCTGTCTGCACCATATGTCGAGATTTTCAAGTACTTGTCTGCACTGCCCTATCACCAAAAACCCGATTATGAATTCATACTGTCTAATCTGTAACAAATTTCCAATTATGATTAAAAAATAAAAATAAAAAATAAACACATTTTTTCTTTGCAGTTATTATAAAAACGAGTATATGGTTTGTTTTTTATAATTTACTCGCTTCACTCGTTATTTCTCGTTTCCCAATTCTTTTCACATCATACATGCTGTGAAAAATACTCGTTAATTCTCGGATAAAAACAAATGAGTGGATCAAAAAACCGAGAAAAACGAGAGAAAAATTACCAAAAGATCCCCGAAAAGTCCAATTCTTGTTTTCTGACGAGCGAAAACTCATTTCGCATTTTTCGAGGATCTTTTGATAAGTTATCGGCGTTTTTTCGAATAAAAACGCAACTATTCTCACCCATTTCACCAAATATACTCAATAAAAATATACGAAAAATTATCAAAAGATCCTCCCAAATCGCTAATTTCATATTTTTTTACAAGAATCCCGAATTCGTGGGATCTTTTGGTATTTTTTCACCTTTTTAAAACGAAAATTCCAACGAATTTGCAAAATCATCCTCGAAATTCGCATTTTGTGTTTTCGATATCGCCATTTTTCACTTTACGGAGGGTCATTTTACAATTTTACGGGATTTTTTAATGTGCACTTTATCAAAAAAAACGAGCATTTTCACTGCATTCTTCGTAAGGCGACTATAAAAAAACGAGCGCTCGCTGCATAAGCGAGCTACCGAAAAAAAACGAGTGTTTTGAGACGCTCGTCGGTAAGCGCATTAAAAAAAAACGAGTGACTGAGACCATAAGGCGAATTTATGGTGCGGTCCTGCGCGCTACTTTTTTCATGAAAAAAAATGATTTTTTTTTGGAAGTCGATTTGTTGTGACTGTAAATGCTGCGGTTTTTTAAAAAGGGTCGAAAAAAGTTGTGATGCTCGTTTTTTGGGGGCCAAAACGGTCCTGAGAATTTTTTTGAGGTTTCTGAAAAAAGTCGAAAAAATCACGTTTTTTGCGTTTTTTTCGGAAAAAAGCTTATGGTCTCAGACCCGGTTTCGTCAAAAGTCGTGTTATCATTCATCATGCGAAAATGCGAAAAAAATGTCCGAAAAAAAATGTCAAAAAAAAGGGGTTTTCATTTTTTGAAACTCTTTTTTAAAAATGAAAATTGGACATTTATTTTTGTCCATTTTTGAAATTAAAAAAAAAGTTTTGAAAACTAAAAAACTTTCCATTTTCTCCATCTCTCCAAGATATTCGGTGAAATGGAGAGCGACGGGCCACAAGAAACGGCCAAAACGAGTAAAAACTCATATTTAAATCGTTCGTTTTTTATTATCTTTTTTCACTATTTAATCATTTTATCTCGTTTTTTCATCGTAATAGTAAGAAGATACGAACACACACTTGTTAATTATAATATAAAATCGCAGAAAAACGAGAGAAAAATTATCAAAAGATCCCCGAAAAGTCCAATTCTTGTTTTCCGACGAGCGAAAACTCATTTCGCGTTTTTCGAGGATCTTTTGATAAGTTATCGGCGTTTTTTCGAATAAAAACGCAACTATTCTATCCATTTCACCGAAAAGAATCAACAAAAAAAGCCGGATAATTATCAAAAGATCCTCCCAAATCGCTAATTTCATATTTTTTTACAAGAATCGCGAATTCGGAGGATCTTTTGATAATTTTAATAAAAAAATATCCGACTTTTACAACCAATTTATAAAATCATCCTCGAAATTCGCATTTTGTGTTTTCGATATCGCCGTATTTCACTTTCTGGAGGATCATTTTCTAAGTTTACGACATTTTTTAATGTGCACTTTATCAAAAAAAACGAGCGATTTCGCTGCATTCTTCGTAAGGCGACTATAAAAAAACGAGCGGTCGCTACATAAGCGAGCTACCGAAAAAAAACGAGTGTTTTGAGACGCTAGTCAGTGTCCCCATTTAAAAAAAACGAGCGACTGAGACCATAAGACGAATTTATGGTGCGGTCCTGCGCGCTACTTTTTTCATGAAAAAAAATCATTTTTTTTTGGGAATCGTTTGTTCCTTACTATAAATGCTGCGGGTTTTTAAAAAGTGTCGAAAAAAGTTGTGATGCTCGTTTTTTGGGGGCCAAAACGGTCCTGAGATTTTTTTAGAGGTTTCTGAAAAAAGTCGAAAAAATCACGTTTTTTGTGTTTTTTTCGGAAAAAAGCTTATGGTCTCGCCACCATTTTGTTAACAAGTCGTGTTACCATTTAAGGTAATAATTTCGATATTTTAGGTCCGAAAAAAAATGTCAAAAAAAAAGGGTTTTCACTTTTTGAAACTCTTTTTTAAAAATGAAAATTGGACATTTATTTTTGTCCATTTTTGAAATTAAAAAAAAAGTTTTGAAAACTAAAAAACTTTCCATTTTCTCCATCTCCCTGAAATTATTCGGTGAAATTAATGAATATTCTCTCAATCTCTCAAAAAACGAGAATGGAAACATTTTATTTATAAGGGAATCATATTTTTCTCATATCAATATATAAAAGAATACTTTACAATTTAGTTGTTGGAGAGATTAGAGAGATAAATCATTTATTACAAGATAGAAAATTATTCAATTATAAATAAAAAAAAAGACGAATGAATGTTGGATTTGCAGAAAATTTTTATTACACTTTACTGTATGTATTTTACATGATGTATATACTAGTTGTTTTGAATTTAACATATTTTAAAATCGTAACGGCATATTTACCACTTATACAGTCGACATTGAAATATTTTGTCATTCTATTTTTGATGATTCGTTTTAATCCTTATTCTCACGAGAAGTTTACTGAATTTGATAAAAAAATTGTTTTTTCTGCATCTTTTTTCCTGTTGTCGACAACCGCAGTCACAGATTTCTTGTTGTCCTACTTTAATAAAACTGTCGCACATAAAGTGGGAATTGATATTAAAAAAATGTGAATAAACTTGAAATGATAAAAAAGGATTTATAAAAATATCTGGAAAAATATAAAAATATCTGAAAAAATATTTTTATAACTTGAATATACCATCGTGATTTAATCACAAGTGTTTAAGAAGATGATGGGTGGGTTTTAGATCCATTCATTATACCGCCGACACCTTCGCCGCCACTATAATTATCGGGACTCAATTTTGACATGGCGCCACCCCTGTGATGCTTCCTAGACCTGTTGTGGCTCTTGCGCATTCCTTTCCTGCTTTTACCGCTTCGCCCGTGTCTGCGCTTGTGTGATTTTTTCATACCGTGTGATGCAGCTAATGCGTGATGAGACGAAGACGAAGACGAACCCTTTTTATAGGTAAGTTTTGCCTTCTTCATTGCAGTTCTCAAACGATTGGGAGTATCCTTGGGAATTGTTTCGAGCGCTTTTTTCACCTCCTTCATCCATTCTGTCATAACCATTTTAATATAGAGTTTATATATTACCTAAATATTAAATTTTTAATAATAAATTTTAATAATAAATTTTAATAATAAATTTAGTAAATATTATTATTAAAAACCGAATTCGTGAATTAACTAAGAATTCCATGAAATATCTCTAAAGTGTTGCCAACGCGCAAATTTCTTATATTATTCTTGTTTTTTATTAAAACCTGTTATCCAAACGTGTTTTCTTCCGAACAGCACACATACAAGAAACCATCGTCGTCTTTATTTGTTTCATAAACACTCGAAATAACGGTTGTAACCGGAATCAAACGATTATTAATAAATATAAATAATGCACACGCGGGATTCAAATTCATTTTCATTCGAATGGCAGTTAATAGCTGCCCCATTGTAAATCCATTCGGAATAACAAATTTTGACTTTTCAATGGGTTTGGAAAGGTTTGTAAAGTCGATATAAATGGGAACAGAGTCCTTGTACTTGTTCAAAATATTGGAAGATTGTTTTCGCCGCTCTTCAATCGTGTACTGACTCTTGAACTGACTTGTCATTGTCGTATTAGTGCTGTTTGTTTTTGATCTGGAAAACATGATGATGTCGAATATATATTAGTAATAAAAAAATCTTTAATATTATTTATAATATTATTTAATTATAATATAATATTATTCTAAAAAATAATTTATAATAATCAATCTAATATAATTTAAAAATATAAATATAAATATACCTAAATTCTTATACGCACTCCTAAATAAATAAATATTCGCCGCCTTAATGTTTCAAAATGGAAACCGACACGTGGAGTTGGTGCCGGATTTAGATTTAGATATTCGAAACTACAAACTGGAAGACATTGTCAAATTATTTAAAATTCCGCTTGTATTCAATGAATCCGATATGCGAACCGCGAAACTTGCAGTTCTTCAAACCCATCCGGATAAATCGCAGCTTCCGAAAGAGTATTTTCTATTTTTCTCGAGCGCGTATAAAATGTTGTATCAAGTTTACGCGTTTCGATCTGGAAAAAATCGAAACAATAAAGAATCGTACAAGGAAATTGTGGACGAAGAAACGGTGGATGCAAGCGAGGATTCCATGAAGCTGTGTGTAGATAAAGTAAAGCGGTTGAGCGCCGCCGAATTTAACAAGCTTTTCAACGAACATTACGAAAAATGTAAAATTGAAATGGAAGAAGACGTGGGATATGAAGATTGGTTTCGATCGCAAAAACACGACGAAGATGACGGTGGCGACGACATGATAAATGCATCCTGGGACCAACGCGTATCGCGGATTGATAAAAAAAAACAGACGCTGAGAGAAGGTTTGGCACTCGTCTCTAAAAATGATCTCGAATGCGCGAATATTTATGGCGGTTCTACGAATGGATACGTGTTGGGACAAGGCGCGCCGGCGGAACATTCCAGCGGGCTATTCAGTTCTCTCCAATACGAAGATCTAAAAAAAGCGCATACTGAAACCGTGATACCGGTTACGCACGATGATTACGTGAATTCCAAAAAATTTAATAATACCCAAGACCTTAAAGTGTTTCGTGATTTGAATTTAAAATCGTTCAACTATGATAAAGAAGAAGCAGTTAAAAAGAAGAATGCGCAAGCGTATCAAGAAGAGGAAGATAACACACACCGCGCATTCATGATGGCAAAGCAGGATGAAATTGCACAAGAAATGAATAAAAAATTTAATGGATCCTTTTTGAAATTTTTACAATAATTTTTCAGACACTTACGAGATAGTTGGAGTTAAAACATGCGAAATACTAAAACCAGTAAAGTGACAGCTACCAGAAACATGAAGCAAATGCTGCAGAATTTATTTTTACAGAATTGGAATCGTTGTCTTCTTCTTAATCTCCTTTGCATTCTGTTTCGCATGATTTCTTCGAGTTGTTGCTCTTGCTGATGTTGCGGCTGTTGCGGCTGCTGCCGATGTTCCTGATGTTGCCGATGTTCCTGATTTTGTGCATTCGAACCCAGTGGTTGCGTTTTTACAATGTCGACTTCGCCGCTAACTGAAATGTATATTTTTTCCACTTCTTTTGCACACATTAAGCAGTTCATTCTAAATGTTCCGGCGACATCCGGTGGTTGAATGTAACCGCGTTGGTAACCGGTTCTTATGATGTCGGTCATTTTGGTCAACCTGTATTCATCAATGCACCTATGATGAACATTGTATTTGCAGGTTTGGCAAAAGTCGGTAATTTTTTCCTTCCCTTCAATGTCTTCAAGTTCTTCTGAAGTATAATTTCGACCACGAATCAGTTCCGCGGACTCTTCAAACGATTCATAACATATCACACACACACATGCTTCTTCTTTTTCTTCTTCTTGTTGTTGTTGTTCAATATCATCGTCGGAAAGTGGCGGCGCCGATACCGATGTTGGCACCTTTACCTCTTTTTCAGGACTTGGTAGAATCATGTCGATTCGCACATCAAATTCTCCATCAACTGAAATTGCGGATGATGACTCGTTGATTGATGACTCGTTGAAAATGCCTCCTTCTTGATATTCTTCCCGGTCTAACGACGACCATGATGATGCCGATGACGAAACAGACGAAGGCGACGAAAATGGTTGATTTGGATGTTGCAAAATAGAACAATGTTCTGGTAACTGATACCTTTTTGTTAAACAATGTGACGGTTGATGCTGATGTTGATGTTTTTGCGATTCGAGTCGAATCGGCGAGACAATCGTAACTGCTTCACTCATTCGTTTGGCTTGACTTCTTATATGTTCTTATGTCTTATAAAATATTGTTATTGTCTTTATATCGATCAAATCTGACAATAACAATTTAATATTTTTTTTTTCAATTTTAAAAAATGGCTGGATCTAAATCTATAATGTTCAAGTGTACTAAATATACATGGTTTTCATGAATAGGGGCTGAGACCGAAATTTACATTTCCGTGGTTTCTTACCCACGTATTACTGCTTGATTGTGATGGTATAATAGTTTGTTCCATTCTTATTTTTTATATATTTTCTTTATATTTTATTTTTTTTATAAAATTTTAATTATCTTTTTTTTTCAATTTTAAAAATTATATATACATGGATTTCATCAATGATGTCATCGGGTCGGCACCGCTCGAATTCTTAATAAATAATGCAAAACCGTCCTTTATATCCATTTCGGAAATGCACCGCTTCATTTTACTTTTGCCCGCCAGCAAATTTTTCGAATGCGTAATTTTACACTTCACAAAAAGCAGTTCCATGTCACCGCCAAAAAATTTGAAACAGGTATAGTGTTCCTTCATAAACTCTTCGGTCAACGCACCGCGCTCTATTCCCCAGCCATTTTCCAACACTTTTTTTGTAAAAATGTCCACCAACTCTTTTGCATTATATGGTTCCATGGTGAAATGAATGCTAAAACGCCGTTCCAGTCCGTCATTCATTCCGAAAAAGTTGCGCTTGAGCTCGTCCTTGTACCCCGCAATCATTAAGATGAAATACTTGTCATCGCCTTCGCGCATTTCCGTCAAGCTTTGATTGATTAGGTCCAAGCACTCTTTGCTATACGAGTCCTGCGTATCTTTTCCGCTGCTGTTTCCAATGGAATACGCTTCGTCGATAAAAAGCACGCCGCCGCGAACCGATTTCAACACCTCCGCCGTTTTTAACGCGGTTTGCCCTAGGAACCCGGCAATCAAGTCACTTCGACGAACCTTTCGAAATATTTTGTTTTTCAATACGCCCATCTTTAAATAAATATTTGCCAGCTTCTGCGCAAACTCGGTCTTGCCGATACCCGGCTCGCCGTAAATCGCGGTATGCAACAAGTCGTCATTTTTACGATTTAAACGCATGCTGTAATATAAAATAAGCGTGACAACTTGATTTTTGAATTCTTCTTGTCCAATCATCCCATTTAAATCCTCCATTTCCGGCAATAAATCCCGAATCATTGCTAAATCGATATTATACTCAATATGCGGTTCCAACTTGAATTCGGTTCCGACTTTTTTTCCCAGGTGGATTAAATCATCCAGCGTTTCCACGTCCATTTCAATAATGATTTTGGTTGTTATTTTTTGAACCGGTTGGCTTGCCGCAGGTGTTGCCGCAGGTCTTGATAAAATACTTGAATAGTAGGGATACGACGACGACGAATCTTGAGAATATCTCGGATATATCGGATATGAATCGTTAAATGTTAACCCCGGATGCAATGGCCTTATTAATCTTGAACTTTTATATCCACCGTCTTGATTCTTTTTATCTTTTTTAATACTAGTTTTTGTATTATTTTTATCCATTATACCTTAACCTTGTTTATATAACTTTGTTTATATATTGATAATTAGATTTTATTTATAATATTTTATTTATTGTTAAATTTTTTACGTTATAAATAAATCAATCAATCGATCTGAACTTCTTTCCCAATGTTTTTAATCAAACGTTTTTCGCTTGTTTCCGGGATTGGCGTGCAAACGTGGTTCAGTGTTAATAAAAATTTATCGTTTTTTACGGATGTTGTTTTTGTAACTTCGGGATCGGAATCCTTCCACTCTTTCAACCTTTTAATTTGTTTTCGAGAGATGGCGCCGATGGTGTCCTTCAATTTGATATTTCCTTCGTCCTTCTCCCATTTTTCTTCGTCTTTGATATACATGACATCGCGTTTGTTATCCGTGCAATGAATCGGGCGTTTATAAATGTCCAGCTCTTTGAGACCCCGGAGAAAAATATTCTCCACGCTGTCTTCAAGCGTCTTTTCTCTCGTCACGCTGAGATCATCCAACGTGATTTGGAGAGAATTTATAAAATCGCCAATATTGAGAGCGTCTTTGCACTGCTCGTTTAAAAACACATTCAGGTTGAATTTTTGTTTAATGCTCATGTGGTTATGATTATTGGTAATCAAATTTGTGTTGTTGGTCGCACAAACCATGGGAATCATTTCAACTAGCTGTTTGTGATACTGCTCTTGCTGTTCGCGCATGAATTTTTGCTGCTCGCGCATGAGTTCCTTCATTTCCGCATTGTCTTTGATGAGTTTCATAATTATATTGTCCTTTGTGCAACACAGGTGGCGTTTATGTTTTCTCAACCCGCTAGAAGATTTAAATGTTTTTCCACACTCACATTCGTGAACTCCGTCATCATCGCACTCGTCTATTGACACAGCGTCACTTTTTTCATAAATATCAATCGCACGAGAATTAGCAACGGCAATAGAATCATGAATTACAAACTTGTCTTGACATCTTTCGTGGATACTACTCTTGTTAGTGCTTTTTTTATTCATTTTAACAGCAACGTTTTCATTGTTTGCATTTTCTGTATTTTTTATATGCTTTTTTGTTTTAAGGTGTCGTTTATAATCACTATCATAGTTGCATAAAAATACACACTCTTTACAAATAAATACCGTCATTTTAGTTATTTAACTATTAAATTATAGGTTTAAATTTT
>Ga0315284_10000843_pt1 | contig 41965 bp, 31 predicted proteins | sample YL17G09_16_MG_FD_203696 | JGI IMG/M metagenome (GOLD analysis project Ga0315284, IMG submission 203696) | Sediment microbial communities from Yellowstone Lake, YNP, Wyoming, USA - YL17G09_16 | ecosystem: Environmental > Aquatic > Freshwater > Lake > Sediment | place: USA: Wyoming | collected...
AAAGGCTTCCGATTTCGTCCAGAAAAACCGTTCCCCCGTTAGCAACCTCCAGGAGGCCGGGCTTTTGTCTGATCGCTCCGGTAAACGAGCCTCTGGCATAGCCAAAAAGCTCCGCTTCGAACAAATCGTGAGGAATATCCATACAATTAATCGCAATAAACGTCCCATTTCTCCGATGGCCCATTGAATGGATGCTCCTGGCCATGAGTTCTTTTCCTGTGCCTGTTTCGCCCAAAATCAGCAGATTCGATCCGCATCGGGCCGCCTTAACGATAAATTCAAGCTTTTCCCTGATCGCCCGACTTTTTCCGATGATCGGCATATTTTCGAAATTCAATGGATCCAACCAAGATCTCTTTCGGATGTCTTCTTTCCATAAAATTAAACGTCTTTCGAGAAATAAATTCTCATAAATGTTCAAAAATTGAGAATTTTTCTAATAATTTTCATCTATATTATTGTATATATAGGGCAGCCCTTTCGGGGCGATGACCAGGATAAAAATGAACTGGGACGAGAAAAAAGAGAAAGAACTGACAGAGATCATCGAGAGATTCTCAAGATTCATCACTTTCCAAATACATAAATATAACCTGAATAAATTCGGCTTGGATATCGATGACGTCTTTCAGGAAGTCAAGATCAAGATTTGGAAAATTTTGCACAATGAGAAAAAAATCACCAACTATTCGTCCTATATAAAGAAGATTGTGGATTCATCGGTCATCGATCAGCTGAGAAAGCTCAAACGCGAGGAGGGAATCTATCTTCACGAAAAAATCAAAAAGATCTCTGAACAAAATCAACCTTATGTTTCCGATCCATTTTACGGCGAACGGGACATGAAAGACATTGTCGGAAGGGCCGTCGAAGGCTTGATCGAATCGCGTCGAAGAGTGGTAAAACTCTATTTGTTGAATATGAACATCGAAGAAATCGCCGTCTATTTCAATTGGAGCAAAGATAAGACGAGAAATCTGCTTTACCGCGGCTTATCGGACTTGAAAATAATATTAAAAGAACACGATATCGAGTATGAACATCAACCATAAAGACTTAGGCGTTTTATACCAGTCTTTCGTTGGCGGAAGACTGCCAGAATCCAGGGAAAATTGTCCACCTCTCAATGATCTCATAAAGTTCTTCAAACCAAGGACACCCAGAAGACGTAAAACGAAGATCGTTGACCATATCACGCGCTGTGCCCCCTGCGCCCAGGAATTTGATCTGATTCTGAAAATCAAGAGACGCTCGGAGTTGATGGACCAGGAAATCGCAATGTGGCTGGATCCTAAGATCCCATCTCGAGAATCCTTTGGTCGTCCGAAAATGGTTTTCTCCCATCGTTTCTGGAGGTACGCCGCCGTGCTGGTTGGGTTCGCTTCGCTCTCCTTGGCTTTTCTCACCTTCGTAAACAATAATCCGGTTCTGTTATTCAAACAACAAGTTGGTCGTGGGCACATAGAGTCAGACATTCGATTGATCGAACCCATCAACGCCCGGGTTGAAAAATCTCATTTCGTCTTTCGTTGGCAGGAATACGACGGGGCGGATTCATATGAGGTAGAGCTATTTGACGAATCGCTTAGGTTCATTTGGAAAAGCCCGAAATTAGGAGAGACCAAATATATCCTTCCTTCCAAAATCCTTCAAAAATTAGCCCCTTCCCATATATATTTCTGGATGATCACGATAAACATGAAGAACAGGAGCGTCATAGAATCCGAGCTTGTTTATTTTGTTGTGGCGGATGGATCAACGAAAATCAATTCTTGAGTCATAATCGCCGTTCAAAATAAAGCCCGCCCAGTAATACGGATGGGAGAATTTCGATTGAATCATGTCCAGCTTGGTGAGTCGCAGAGCCTCCCCTATTTTTTGACCCTTGGCTAGATAGCGGTAATATATTTTCATAAATCGCGACGTAGATTGATCATTCACTGACCATAAAGTCGACAAGACGGATTTCGAGCCGGAGTAAAAAAACATCCTGGTCAGGCCCAATATTCCCTCTCCTTTTTCCAGTTTTCCCCGCCCGGAATGACACGCCGATAGAACCACCAGGTTTGCTTTGAGCCGGAGATTATAGAGTTCGCGGACCTGGAGAAAACCGTCTTCTTCTTTTTCTTGATCCTGGGATAATACAAGGGCCGACCGAAAAGGCTGATTTTCATCTAAGAATCCATGGCAGGCAAAATGAACAACCTGATAATCGTTCCGAGGAGGCTTTTTTATGTTTTCCTCCCTGGCATTTTGCCCAAGAAAAATATCTTTTTTGTCTTTCGGAAAATATTTCGATATCGCCCTGATCTCGTCCCTCGTATAAGGAATGGGAAAGAACTTAAAACCCTGATTCAAATAAAGCTCAGCCAAGATGTTTTCGGATACGTTCCCCTTTAAAGAAGGAGATTTCAAAACAGGATAAACCGGGTCCCCGAAAGCTAGAAGACCGCTTGGATTCCTATGCGCTGCCCTTTTATCGAGCAGGAACATCAGCACCGAAGACGACGGCGCATAGGAAACCTGAAATTGGTCTATGAGTGACTTCGATGCCCTATTTTCCTGCCCCGATATCAAAGTCTCAAACGGCAAATAATAGAGAATACCGTCAGGAACGATGATTAGCTTTTCGAGCCTACGATATTTTCTGTCTTTTAAAGGAAAGAGGAATTCATCAAATAGGCGTATCGCTCCAAGTCTGCCCAGAAATTCTTTTTGTGGGGGCTCTGAGATAAGCTTTAGATAGCCCTTCACGGATTTTTCGATTTCTTGCCTGGAGGGAAGAGGATGGAAATCCATGCCGCTTTTCGTGATTAAGAACAAATATGACCGTTTCTCGCCTAAAAAATATTCGATCAATGCTGTTTTGTCATCCGCAAGAATTTCTTGAACACGCTCCTGCCGAGAAAGCTCAGGAGAGACCAAGCTGGCCGTCTCGGGATTTTCCTCCCTCATCTTCGATATCAGCCTCATATAGCTGTCCTCCTCTCGCGACAGCTTCTCTTCAAGGGCCTTCTTATCTTCCACGGAGAGGCCGGGTCGAGAGATATTGAAAATAATCGAGGTGATTTGGTCAGATATTCTATCCTCTTCATCCCGCAATTCTTGGCTCAAATTCTCCCGGATGTCTATCTTGGATTCCGCAAGTCCTTCCAAAAATGCCCGGGCCTTCACTTTTTCAACAAAGAGGAATATTTCCTTCTCGTATTTTTTGGAGTCGTCTCTGCTTTTCAGCTCGTATAAAATATTAATCAGAGATTCATATACTTTGAGCTTATTTCTGACAAAGCCCGCCTTGAAGGTATCGAGGAAAATCTGGCTTCTTATTCTGTCAATAATCTCAATTGAATTCTTGTAGCAATCCAATGCCGCAATAAGCTCCCCATTTTTTTCATGACACTGACCAAGGCCATAATAGGCCTCCCACAAGATTTTCGCGCTGTTGATTTTTAAGGCTAATTCGATAGAACGTTTGAAATAATCGGAAGCTATTTTGTAATCAGCCAATCTTAAGCATGTATTTCCTAGACTACTAAAACTATAGCTAATTAATTCTATGTTTTTGATTTCGATTGCTTCTTTTAGGCTAATGTTAAAATTATGTAAGGCCTCCTTAAAATCATTCATGCAATAATAGGTCTCTCCAATATTGATTTGAGCAGTACATTCAATTATTTTATTATCAATCCTTTTTGCTAAACTGATTGATTCTTTAAAACTATTTATCGAGGCCAATAAATCTTCCCTTCTTTCTGAAACAATTGCCTGGTTGCGGTAAAATATGCCTATATTATTAAGATCAATAGAAACATAATTATCGTTCTTAAGTTCCTTATCAATCTTCAATACTTTCAATAAGTACTCAAGCGCACTTTCATAACTGCCTAAATCCAAATATATTAAACTCAAATTCGTTAGGCTCTGCGACTTACTCTCGGCGGCATTTTCCTTCTCGGCAATTTCCAGGGAAAGTTGATAGTATTTAAGGGCTTTCGAATAATTGCTCATTTTCCAATAATAAATTCCGATGTTGTTATAACAAATGCCTTCCTCCCTCTTATGATTGATCTCCCGGGCCATCTTTTGAGCTTCTGTATTCAGGTCAAAAAATTCCTTGAACTTGTTTTGCTCCCAATAGTTGACGCTCATCTGCCGAAGGCACTTGACCTCATGCTCTTTGCTCTGAATCCCTCGTGCCAAGGCCACGGCTTTTTGAAGGATCTCGATCGATTGCTGATACTTTCCCAGGGAACGGGCTTCTTTTCCTTTTGTATACAAATCGAAAATCTCAAGGGCCGTAAAACAAATCTGCGCTTCCCTTTTTAAATTCGCAAGACGCGCCAGCGCTAGGGCTTCTTGATAAAGACGAGAACATACCTCCATCCGGCCGAGATTCCAGTTCAAGAGTCCCAACTTGGTCAAGCAGAAGATTTCCTCGTTCCGATTCTTGAGTTTCCTGGCCAGCTTTACGGCATCTTCAAACCGGCCTGCCGCCGGTTGAAAATTCCCAGCCTTTAATTGGATTTCGCCTTCGGCAATAGCCTTCTTATAAACCTGAATAAGATCGGTGTCTACCGCGCCACCCCGGAAAAGAAAAATCGGAAGAAAAAGCAGACTGAATCCAAGACAAAAAATTCTAGAAATTTTGTCGAAGAAAATCCTCCTTCTCCCCTCGTCAATTAGGGAAGAAATATATTAAGGATTCTCCGAAATGTCAATCCTCAGTGATTTCAATGTATCGTCTTGTAATTTTTCGCTCTCTGGACTATGTTTCTTTCCGGTTATAAAAAGCGAGGCACCGCCTATGAGAATCAGAAGCATTTTCGGATTTCCCGTCTTAATATTGAGCTGTCTCCTTATCCATCCGGCCTGGCCGGACGAATCGGGGAAAAAGCCCCAGGCCCGCCAGAACGCCTTTTTCGGCCTTCATTTCGACCTGCACCCGAGTAAAATCGATACCGAGCTCGGGGCCGACGTGTCCACGGAAAACATCGCCCGCCTGCTCAACCGGGTGAAGCCGGATTATGTCCAGTATGATTGCAAGGGGCATGTCGGCTGGGCAGGCTATCCGACCAAGATCGGCTGGCCGGCGCCCGGGATCAAGAAAGATAGTCTGGCCGTCTGGCGCAAAGTGACGCGCGAACAGGGAGTCGCTCTGTTTATCCACTACTCAGGCGTTTGGGACTCCCAGGCTATCGAGCACCATCCAGAATGGGCCCGGATTGACGAAAAGGGTAATCGGGACCCGAACAACACGAGCGTCTTCGGAGCCTACAAGGATGAGTTCCTTATCCCCCAGCTTAAGGAAGTCACGTCTGTCTACGAATTAGACGGAGTCTGGGTCGATGGCGAATGCTGGGCCGCGCAGCTCGATTACTCGCCGCGGGCCTTGGACGCCTGGAAAAAAGAAACGGGGCTTCGAACGGCCCCCAAAGACCGGAACGATCCAAGGTGGCTCGACTGGAAGATGTTCAACCGCCGGGCGTTTGAAAACTATCTCTGCCACTGGGTAGACGCTCTCCACGCTTTCAATCCCAATCTCCAGATCACCAGCAACTGGATGTATACGAGCTTCGCTCCAAAGCCGGTTGTGGCCAAGCTCGACTTTCTTTCCGGAGATTATTCGCCCTCTCTGTCTCTCGACAGAGCGCGGGTAGAAGCCCGCTACCTGGCCAGCACGGGCATGCCCTGGGACCTCATGGCCTGGGGATTCGATAAGGGGAAGGACCAGGGTTGGAGCATCAAAACACCGGTGCAGCTCATGCAGGAAGCCGCCGTCGTTCTGATGCAGGGCGGCGGCTTCCAGATCTACCATCAACCTACGCGATCCGGATTAATCGTCGATGCCATCATCGACCAGGAAGGACAAGTGGCGGATTTCTGCCGAGCTCGGCAGGAGGTGAGCTTCAAGAGCAAAACCGTTCCTCAAATCGCGCTTCTTTTATCGTCTGAATCGCACTGGGACAAGTCGGAAAAGATTTTTTCGCCCTGGGGTGGAGAATTCGACGACCTGGAGGGCGCGCTTCATGCTCTGCTCGAGCTCCATTACTCCGTCGATATTTTAGCTGAGCATCAGCTTGAGCCGCGATTGAAAGATTTTCCTCTGGTCGTCATTCCCGATTCCCACAAGCTTACTGACGAATTTAACAAAGCCTTGATTGGCTATGTCGAGCGGGGAGGGAACCTTCTGCTCCTGGGAGAAAAATGCGCGCGCCTGTTTGAGCCGGCGCTCGGGGTGAGTCTTGCCGCCCCGCCGCAGAATATAACAGCGGAGCTGGCGACGCCCTCCGGGCCGGTCAGCGTCAACGGAATTTGGCAGGACATCACTCTGAGCTCGGCAAGGCCGGCAGGCTTTAGGCATCTGACGCGCGATACCGGAAAAGGTCCAAGCGTTGCGGCGACGTTGACTGATTTCGGCAAGGGAAAAATCGGCGCCGTCTACGGCCCGCTGGCGGGCATCTTTTTCAAATCCCATCATCCCTATCTCCGGAAATTCATCGGCGATATCGTCAAAGAATTATTTCCGGAGCCGGCCGTATTCGTCGACGGCCCGGCCACTGTCGATATTGCGCTGCGGACGACGAAGAGCGGCCGGCTCAGCCTCCATCTGCTGAACCGTTCCAACCTCCCCTTGCCCGATCGCTACAATTTCACGGATTTTATCCCCGCGGTCGGCCCGTTGACCGTAAAAATTAAGACCGCTAAAAAGCCGCAAAAAGTGACGCTGGCGCCGGAAGGCCTCTCTCTTCAATGGGACTGGAAAAACGGATTGTTGAGCGCAGTCGTTCCGCGTGTACACATCCACAGTATCGTGGTTGTCGAATAAACCAAGACCAAAGGGGGGATCCCTATGACACGCGCCCCCTCGATAGAAGCAGAAATCTGTTTTAATGGTTCTCTTCCATTTCGTGTGGATCGAAAAGGGATCCTAATATAAACGCAATAAATAAAGTGACATTCTATGGGCGGTGGTAAGTCCGTCCGCAGGCCCCCGTAGCGGAGGGGGGACCCGTCGGTTTTTCCGACGGGGGGAACCGACGGGACTGGTTCCCCCGGGGTCCGGGGGCTTAGGACGGACTTAGCGCCGCCCGATCGAAGATGTCACTTTATTTATGGCGTTGACATTAGTATTTTTTGGGCAGCGAGATCAGCATCCTCTTCTGCTCCTTCTTTTCGCTAAAAGTGCGAGGAACGAACACTTTCTCCCCTGTCGCCGGGTCCAGCCCTGTATAATACATGCACGTTGAGCACGTCATCGGAGTCGGAGTGAAAATCTGGACGCCCTCGACCGGCTTCTCCCCTTCTTTTTCCAGGCGTCGGACCTCGCCCGCCAGCTCCTGTGCCTCCTTCTCTCCGCTTCCCGGGTGGGCCACCATCAGATAATATTTTAGGTGCTGCTTTCGGCCCTTGTTGATCCGCTTGAAAAGGCGGCGGAATTCCTCGAGCGGCCGCGTCTCTTTATTCATCAAACGCAAGACTCCGTGTGAAACATGTTCGGGCGCGATCTTGAGCAGGCCCGACAGATGATGATCGGACAGCTCCTTGAGATACTCTTCACTCTCCATGGCCAGGTCATAGCGGATGCCGCTCCGGACAAAGACCTTCTTCACGCCGGGAATCTGGCGGGCCTGTTTCATCAGATGAACCAGGCGTCCATGGCTCCGGTCAAGCGTGCGGCATCCCAGACAATCGCGCTCGCACGTTGGGCCTGCCTTGCAGTCCATTCCATACATGTTGGCTGTCGGTCCTCCCAGGTCATCGATATAGCCTTTGAAACGGGGATGCCGCTTCAGGCGGCGGATCTCCTCGAGGATCGATTCTTCGCTCCTTGAAACAATCCGATCTCCCTGGTGGAGGGATAGCGAGCAGAATGAGCAGCGACCGATGCAACCGCGATGCGTGACGACCGAAAATTGGGCCATCTGGAATTCCGGAAATTGAGGAGGGATTTTTCGCGAGAAAGGCAATCCGTAAATCCAGTCCAAGTCTTCGGTCCGATAATCCGGCATCGGATACTGGAGGACATACCTGTTGTCATGGCGCTGGGCCAGGTGTTTCCGGTTGGAGAAAGAGTTTTGGGCGCGGCAAAATTGTCGGGGATTGCTGCTCACCTCTTCGAATGAGGGAATCTCTTGGAACCGGGAAGGCAGCTCTCTCTTCACGAGACATGTTCCCGGGATTCCGGACAAATCCTGGCTCGCTTCCAGACGGCGGGCGATCTCGATAGCCTGCAGCTCGCCCGGGCCGTAGACCAGGATATCCGCGCGCGAATCGAGCAGGAGACCGCGCCGAACCTTGTTCTCCCAGTAGTCGTAGTGGGCGAAACGCCGCAGCGAGGCTTCGATGCCGCCGAGCACGATGACGGAACCCGGGAAGAGGGGCTTGATTTTGTTGGCATAAACCAGGACCGCTCTATCCGGCATGCCGGACTCATAGGGCGCATGCTCGTCCTTGGCTCGTCCTCGTTTCAGGGGCGTATAGTTCACGAGCATACTGTCGACGGAGCCCGAGGTGATCCCGAAGTAGAGCCGAGGGCGGCCGAGCTTCAGAAAATCTCTGTCGCTTTCCCAGTCCGGCCGTTCGATGATCCCGACTTTATAGCCTTTGGCGTCCAGCACCCGAGCGATCACGCCGACCCCGGACAGCGGATGGTCCGCGTATGGCTCGCCGCTGATTAATATGACGTCAAAGCCCGTGCCTTTTGTCGAAATCATGATCCCTGATCAAGCCTTCTCTGAGGGCCGTAATAATCCACCTGCTTAAAGATAAAAAACCCGTAGGCGGCGTCGGCAATAAGCAGCGCCCCGGAAATGAAAAACGGATACTGCAGTCCATAATGATATCCCAGCGGCGAGTAGACCAGCGCACCGACCATCTGGCCCATGATCTGGATGGCGATCAGCAGGCCGGCGCTCCCGCCGATGCTCCTTCTTTCAAAAAGCCTGGAAATGGACAGCGTGATCAGAACCCCCAGACCGCCATCCCCGATCTCGTGGAGGATGCGGAATAAAAGGGAAACATAGACGTTGCGGTTAACCATCAAAATCAGCCCGGCTCCGGAAAGGACCATCGACAGAACCAGAAGGCGCCTGTTAATCCGGGCATTATATCTAAGAAATCCGACCGAAAAGGCGGTCAAGGCCAGGGCCGATAGCGGTATCGAAATGTAGAAAGAGATCTGCAGCTTGTTCAGCCCGAAAAAATTTTTCAGGAAGGGGCTGTAGACCGTTCCTTCGACACCCCAGTGGAGCGCCAGGACAAAGATGAACACGACAAAGAGAAGGGTTTTTTTCTGGAACAGGTTGCTCCGATATTCTTTAAAGGACACCAGGCAAAACCGTTCGTGGTCGAAATGACGGACGAAAAGGAGGACGATCAGGGTGAAGGCTGAGAAAACGGCCAGAAGGGCTCGGAAATTGCCGAACTGGTTAAGAAATCCTCCGGCAAAGACCCCGATAGCGGGACCCAGTCCGGCCCAGAACGTGTAGGTCCCGAACTTTTTGTTTTGGTCCATCTCGGTCTCATCTTTGTAATACATACTGTTGATGGAGACATCGAGAGCGTTGTTGGCCATTCCCAAGAGGAAAAAGAGGGCCGCCATCAGGGAGAAACTCTGGGTCGAGGCAATGAGTAGAAAAAGGAGGCTTTCGGCGAACAGGGCGGCATGGACGACTCCGGCGATGGAAAAGCGGTCATTGGTCCAGCCCGTCGGGAAGGAGATCAGAAGCGGCGCCAGAGCAAAAAGGCTCATGATGATCCCGATCTGCCAGCCGCTATAGCCGATGCTCAGAAAATGGAGCGGGACAAGGAAAAAAATCGAGGTGACGGTGAGCTTGCGCGAGAAATTGACGAAATGAATTTTGGCATGTAGTGACATGGTCTTCTCAGTCAATCAATTTTAAGCCCCCTATTATATCGGAAATTTTAGCCTCATCATACTACGCCGCGAATTCAATAAAACGGCCATCGTTCATCTCGAGTGAACCATAAACCAAGGAGTCCATAACGCTCCTGCTCCCGCGCCCTAACGGTCGTTGCGACTATCGCGGACTCCTGAATTCAGCCAGACAAGATGGAAGAGATCTGATAGAGCTCAGGAAAAAAGAAAAGGGGCGGTTCCCTCTTCGGCTTGAGAGAACCGCCCCTTCAGGATATGTGGCGAGAACTTACGGGTTATTTCTTGAAGAGACGAACGCTGCCACTGAAGGTCTTCAGGTGAACCGAAGCGCCGCCGCCGTTCACAGCGCCCCGGAGATCGTTCTTGGAGATCCTGCCCGACATGGTCACGGCAAAGTCCGATTCGATATGGCCGCTGAAGGTCTCGGCTTCCAGGTCGAACGCAGAAGCGGCTGGGATCCTCAATTCGATGCCGCCGCTCATGACTTCCATCTCATATTTTCCGTCTTTTAGGATTTGTCCATCATAGTTGATGTTGCCGCTCAAGATCTTGAGCCTGACGGATTTCGCCTCGGAAATGTCCCTGACTTTGATGTTTCCGCTTGTTGTTTCGGCCTCAAAAGAGCCCTTGATTTTTTCGGCAATGATGTTGCCGGAGACCCCCTTCAAATTGACGGCCCCGGCCACGTCCCGCAGCTCGATCGTCCCGCTCATGCACTTTCCGTCGACATCGCCGGCGGCTTTAACGACCGTCAAATTTCCGCTGGTGACATCCCCCTCGAGCACTCCACCGATGTTCTCGGCGCTGACGTTGCCGCTGAAGCATTTGATCTTGGCCGAAGCTTTATCCGGGATCCAGATCTGGTAGTCCACCCTGACGCTAAAATCGTCTTCCCTCCTCGTTCTGCGCTCTGGATACTTGGATTCGATCCGGAGGACATTCCCGGTCTTGGTCACTTCGATCGTCACTTTTTCGATATTTTCTTTGGCCTTTTCGAGCGTCTTGGCTTCCGAGACCTTGAGGGCATTGACCTTGACCTGGGCCTGGTCCCAGCTTTTCACGTCGACGTTGCCGGAAAAATTGGTGATGATCACTTTTCCGTCTTTATCCAAGCTCTCGACCTTATCGAACTTGGTTTCAAATTTGGCTTTTTCCGCCGCCTGGCCGGCATAAATCCCAACGACCAGCAGCCACCCCGCGATGATGATTGCGATTTTTGCGGATCTTTTGAGTTTCATGGTCATCCTCCTCAGATAAACTAGATGGTCTTGCCCGAACCGTTTCCGGCCGGAGACTTTTTCTTTAAATCCACGATATTGTCCAGAAAATCGACCTTCTCCTTATAGGCCACAAGCAAATAAGCTCTGGCGTCCAGGCTGTTGGGATCTATGCGGACGGCATTCATACAAGCCTGGATGGAGTCGTTAATCAACTTCAGGTTTTTATCGAAAACGACCGCCAGCTGGGGATCAAGAGAGCCTTTCTGAGAAGCGACGGCTTCGTTGAGGGCTTGAATAGCCAGCTGGTAATGTTTCTCCGCTTCCTCCAGCTTTGCCAGCGTGTATTTGTCCTGTTCGCCAAGTCCCGGGACGGCTTTTCCCTGCCAAGGCCTGAGGCCGATGACGACACCGCCGATCACAACCAGCAGGAAGAGCGCCGCCGCCCAGACAAATTTTGTCCGGTTTGGATAAACAACGGACTCCCGCCGGCCGGCTTTCCGGGCTTGATACAGGCGCTTCTCTCTTTTTGCGGCCTGGACTTTCGATAAAATCTGCGGCCAGTTGTCATCCGAAGGAGAGAGCGTATCCAAGGCCTGGGCCTGTTCGGCGATTCCCTGAAAATCCTCGAGCAGGCTGCGGCAGTCGGGGCAGGAATCGAGATGCTTCTGCAGCCGGGCTTGGTCTTTGGACCGCAGCGCGTTGTCCAAATATTCTCCGATGAGCTTGTGTGCTTTGGGACATCTCATGATGTTTCTCCTTAGATTAATCGGCGGTCAATCAGATAATTCCTGAGTTTCAGCCGGGCCTTGAAAAGCTGGGATTTCGATGTACCAACCGAGAGGCCCAGCATCCGGGCGATCTCCTCATGCTTGAATCCTTGAACGTCGTGGAGAAGGAAGATCTCCCTCAACCTATGAGGCAGCGTTCCGATGGCCTCGTCCAGAGGCTTTCGGATATCATTTTCGGGCGAGACATCCCGGCCGATGTCCTGGACCGTGCTTTCGACATCGGTGAGCGAGACGGTCTTATGGAATTCGGCTTTTTTCTCACGCAGGTAGCTGAAGCATGTGTTCAAGGCAATACGGTAGGTCCAGGCGATAAAAGTGTCCATATTTTGAACATCTTCAAGGTGACTGAAGACTTTCAGGAAGATTTCCTGGAGAAGGTCTTCAGCCGCGGCCCTGTTAAAGGTGTATCGAAAGGCCAGGTTGAAAAGCGGGGTTTTCAAGCGGTGGTAGATGGCCTCCATGGCCCCCGTATCGCCCCCCTGGGCCCGCCTGATAAGGTCTGCCAATTTAGCCTCTTGGGGCAATGCGGCTCGGGATGAAATCTTTTCTTTTGGCTGGCTCATGACCGCCGGCTCCCGGATGAACGGCCCCAGGGGAGCCCTGGGGACATTATCCACGATTTGCAGTCCGTTTGCCAGCGTAAAATCCTGGTAGGCCACGTTTTTTCCTCTTCACCCCCTTAAGATGAAAAGTGCGCGAAAAAGGTTGCTTCGCCCCGAAAAATTTTTCAAAATCTTTACGAAATTCCGGTAGAAAGATTTTCCGGAATCGCTTATATATATAAGGGGAAGGCCGGATTTCAGCATAGCCGCCAGGGCGGAGGAGCATTATGAAAAAGACCATAAATTTATTCCCCGTCATCGGACTCCTATTCCTTCAAATCAGCCTGATCAACTGCCAGAAAAAGGAAGCGGCCGCCTCTGAAATCGAAGCGACCGGGATCATCGAAGCGGTCAAGACCGAGATCAAAGCCCAAGCCCAGGGCGAAGTGAAGCAGATCCTGGTCCAAGAAGGCCAAAAAGTGAAAAAAGGGGATATCCTCTGCCGACTGGACGAGGAAAAACTTCGCATTCAATTGAGCCAAGTCAAGGCCGGGAAGGACGCCGCCCAGGCCAAGCTCAAGCTGGCCAAGATGGGGACCAAAAAAGAGATGATCGCAGTCGCCAAAAACCAAGTGGAAATTGTGGCCAAACAGCTCGAGTTGGCGGAAAAAGACGCGGAGCGGCTGGCCCGGCTTTTCAGCCAAGGCGCCGTTTCACTGTCCCAGAAGGAAAGAGCCGACCTGGCTCTCAAAACCGTCCAGGAACAGCACAAAAACGCCCAGGAAAACTATCAAATGGCCTTGCGCGGCCGGGAAAAGGAAGAGATCGAGATGGTCGAGGCCGAAATCCAGGGCTTGATAGCCCAAGAACAGTACCTCCTGAGGCTCATCCAGGATACCGAAATCAGATCTCCCGTGGACGGGATCCTGGAGATTAGGCATATTGAAATCGGCGAACTCGCCCTTCCAGGCGCCATCCTCTTCAGCCTGATCGACCTCCGTCAAACCTACGTTCAAGCCTATGTCCCTGAAAAATACACCGGAAGGGTCAAGCTGGGAAGCGAGGTCGTCGTATCCTGCGACTCCTATCCCGGAAAAATATACAAGGGAAAAGTCAACTACATATCGGATGAAGCGGAATTCGCCCCCAAGAATATCCAGACCAAAGAAGAACGACTCAAGCTTGTCTACATGATCAAATCCTACCTGGAAAACGAGGCCGGAGAGCTGAAGCCCGGCATGCCGGTGGACGTGAAAATCAAAATATGATCGCGGTTCTAGCCCAGGACGTCGTCAAGAAATTCCGTCAGGCCACGGCTATCCAAAACCTCGATCTGACCGTTGAAAAAGGAACCCTGGCCGGCTTGATAGGTCCGGACGGGGCGGGGAAGTCCACGCTTCTTCGATTGTTGATCGGCCTGCTCAAGCCCACCCAAGGAAGGATTGAGGTCAGCGGATTCGATGTTTCAAAATATCCGTTCCAGGTCAAAGACCGGATCGGCTACATGCCCCAGCACTTCAGCCTCTATGGCGATTTGACGGTCGCCGAAAACATGAAATTCTTTGCCGACCTTTACGGCATTCAGGGCCAGCCGTTCGTCGAAAGAAAAAAGGAGCTTCTCAAATTCAGCGCCCTGGGTCCCTTCGAGGACCGGCTGGCCAGGAACCTCTCGGGCGGCATGCAGAAAAAGCTGGCCCTGGCCTGCAATCTCTTTCACACGCCGGACATCCTTCTTCTGGATGAACCTACGACCGGCGTCGACCCCGTCTCCAGGCTCGAACTCTGGCAGCTTCTGAAGCAGCTCAATGACAAGGGGGTGACGATCCTCCTCACCACGCCCTACATGGACGAAGCCGCCCGCTGTCACAAAGTCGGGTTCATCTTTGAAGGACAGATCCTTATCTACGATTCTCCCTCCCGCCTCATCGCTTCCATCAAAGACGGGATCGCAGAGCTCGCGGCTCCTTTTGCTGGATCGATCAAGGCGCTGGTGGGCCTGCCCGGTATAAAAAGCGTCCATCCCTTCGGCGAAATGCTCCACGTCGTTTTCGACACCGGAGTGACGGATATCGCCGCCATTACAAGGCGGCTCGAAGATGCGCGGATCGTCTTTCAGAGCTTGAAAAGAATAAAACCTTCGTTCGAAGATGCTTTCCTCGCCCTCGCCCAGGAGCACAGCCAACCGCTCGCCAACGAGATCGGACAATCAAACAGGAGCAGCGCCACGATCAAGGCCGACGCACCGTGAACAACACCTTGAGCATCGAAGTCCAGGACCTCACGAAGAGATTCGGTTCTTTCATGGCGGTCGACCATATCTCCTTCAGCGTCCGAGAAGGCGAGATTTTCGGATTCCTCGGTCCCAACGGCGCCGGCAAGTCTACGACCATCCGGATGCTGTGCGGCATCCTCCGGCCGACGGCGGGAAAAGGCATCGTCGGGGGTTTTGATATATCGACGCATTCCGACGAGATCAAAACGATCATCGGCTATATGTCTCAGAAGTTCACGCTGTACCAGGACCTGACCGTCGGCGAAAACATTGAGTTTTACGGCGGCATCCATCGCCTTTCGCCCGCCCTGCAACAGGAGCGGAAAGAATGGGTGCTCCGAATGGCCGGGCTCATAGGGCGGGAGAACTCCCTGACCAGGGAACTCTCGGGAGGCTGGAAACAGCGGCTGTCACTGGGCTGCGCCATCCTTCATCGGCCCCGAATTTTGTTCCTGGATGAACCTACCGCCAGCGTCGACCCAGCTTCACGCCGGGACTTCTGGGACTTGATCTATGATCTCTCCGAACAGGGAACGACGGCCTTTGTCACGTCCCATTACATGGATGAAGTCGAACGCTGTCATAGAATCGCCATTCTCTATTCAGGAAAAATCATCGCCCTTGGCTCGCCTCGTGAGCTGAAGGTCCGTTTCACAGAAAGAGAGAATTCTACTTTGGAGGAAGTTTTCGTCTCGGCCGTTCGAGGAGCGGGCGTCCCATGACCCGAAGAATCATCCCGATCATGAAAAAGGAAGCCATCCATATCTGGCGGGATCCGCGAAGCTTGTATATGGCCCTCGGCCTGCCGATGGTTCTCCTCATTCTCTTCGGCTATGCCATCAACATGGATGTCCGCCATGTCGAAGTCGGAATCATCGACCAGGATGGAACGGCGCTCAGCCGCGACTTCATCGCCAGGGTGAGGGCCAGCGATTATTTCAGCCTCCTGTATCTCGCCTCGAATGACACGGAGACCGAACGGCTGTTGAATGAAGGCTCTGTCAAGGTATTCATCGTAATCCCATCTGATTTTTCCAGGGACCTGGCCAAAGGAAAGGATACGGCCTTTCAGCTTCTGGTAGACGGCAGCAATAACAACAGGGCCCTCGTTTCGCTCGGATACGTCTCCCGGATCATTCAGATATTCGCGACCGATGTCCTCACTGAAAAAATGCGCCGACAGGGCGGACTATATGGGGGTGGCCTTCCCATGATCAATCCCAGGATCAGGGTCTGGTACAACCCCGAGCTGAGAAGCGCCAATTTCATCGTGCCCGGGCTCATCGCCGTGGTCATGACGGTGATGACGACCTTGCTGACATCGCTCACCGTCGCGCGCGAATGGGAAAACGGGACCATGGAACAGCTGATCGCCGGACCGGCCCGATCTCACGAGATCGTAATCGGCAAGATGCTCCCCTATTTCCTCCTGGGGCTTGCCCAGGTAGCCTTAGTGGTCCTGGCAGGCACGCTGATATTCAAAGTGCCGCTGAAGGGAAATCTCTTCGTCCTTTTCGTCGTGTCCGCCATCTTCCTTTTCTGCGGGCTGGGCATCGGGCTTCTTTTATCCATCGTGACCAGGTCCCAACAGCTCGCCTATATGTTCTCGATCCTGACGACTTTGCTCCCCTCCTATCTCCTCTCGGGTTTCATCTTCCCCATCAAGAGCATGCCCAAGGTCATCCAGTGGATCTCCGCCTTGGTGCCCGCCCGGTATTTTCTGACGACTTTGAGGGGGATTTTTCTCAAGGGATATGGTTTTGGATCGATCTGGCTCGAGATCTCGTCCTTGTCGGTTTTATCCGTCATCATTTTTCTGACCTGTATCAAACGCATGAAGCTGAGTCTGGAATAGGCATAAAAGATGTTCAGCACCATCCGTCACATCGTCCGCAAGGAATTCATCCAGACATTCCGGGACAAGCGGATGTTCATGCCGCTTTTTGTCGCCCCGGTCATCCAGCTCATTCTCTTCGGCTACGCGGCGACCGTGGACGTCAAGAATATCTCGCTGGCCGTGGTCGATTACGACAGAACCCAGGAGAGCCGGGCGCTCATCTCCTCTTTTATCGAGTCGGGCTATTTCGAGCTGAAGGCCGAGCCGGATTCAATGGATTCCCTCGACGACCTGCTTCAGAGAGGGAAAGTCCAGGCGGCCATGGTCTTTCCCAAAGACTTTGCCCGGGAGCTCAAGAACGGAAAGATCTCGCCGCTTCAGGTGATTATCGACGGGACGGATGCAAACTCGGCCACGATCATTCAAAGCTATGTTTCCCTGATCATAGCTAAATTTTCCGAGACGATCGTGACCCAAACGATGATGGGCAGGCCCCAGGGGATGGTCTCGTTCGAACCACGGATCTGGTACAACCCCGAATTGAAAAGCTCCATTTACATGGTTCCCGGAGTGGTCTGTCTTGTTCTGCTGATCACGACCCTGCTCCTGACGTCCATGGCCATCACCAAAGAGCGGGAATTGGGGACCCTGGAACAGCTCATCGTCTCGCCGATCAAGCCGGTCGAGCTAATCCTCGGCAAAACGATCCCGTTTGCGATCATCGGCTTTTGCGACGTCATCCTTGTCCTTGCCGCGGGCAAGGTCTTTTTTGATATCCCGATCCGCGGCAGCATCGCTTTCCTTCTGGCCACGGCCTTCCTCTTTATTCTGACGACGCTCGGCATCGGCCTATTTCTCTCGACCATCTCCCGCACCCAAGCCCAGGTCATGATGTCGGCCATCTTCTTTGTCATGCCGGCCATGCTTCTCTCCGGGATTTTCACCCCGATCGAAAGCATGCCGAAAGGGATCCAAATCCTGACCTATCTGAATCCTCTCCGCTATTTCGGCAAGGTCGTCAGGGCCATTCTCCTGAAAGGGAACGGCCTGTCCATCCTCTGGCCCGAGGTTCTGGCGCTATTTCTCTTCGGGGTGACGACGATCATCCTCAGCTCGCTCCGTTTCAGAAAATATCTTGAGTAAATTTTTTTCTTTTGAATTATACTTTTTCTTGTCAATCATTCGCTGGAGGAGGTAGAAGATGTCAAGATCCCGGCTTTTGATCTCCTTCGTGCTTTTAGCCTGCGTCCTATTTTCCATTTCTGCCGGACAGGGCGTGAATCAAGTACAGCGCCGTGGGGAGCGGCCTCAGAGGCCGGATTCTCCCTCAGCGGGCGTCCCTCCCCAGTTCCAACGGATCTATACTCGCTTGGAAACCGTCCTGGACCGATGGAATAAGGAGATCGACAAGCGATGGAACGGGACGCTCTACAACATGTTCACTCCCATGGCCTCGCTCCTTTTCGCCAACTCCAATGCCGGTTTTCCCATTCTTCGGAAGGAAAACCGGGAGCCTACAAAATTATTCATCCAGCGGCTGAAAGAGCTGGGCTGTAGGGGCGTCCAGCTGGATATCCAGTTTCCCATCCTCGATCCCGAATATTTCATGTTCGCCAAGGACAAAGGATTGATTCCCAAAGATTCTCCCGACGACAAATCGTTTCTTGAATTCTACAAAAAAGTGGCCGAGGACGTGAGAAGCCAGGGACTCAAGCTCTCGGTGGAAAGCCAGGTCATTTTTATCCAGAAAACCTGGTCCCCTCTTCCGGTCGAGCCTTACTACGCCGAGTTCGAAAAGGATGGTGAGGCGGGGTTTGCCGCCTATAAGCAGCGCAAGCTGGCCATGGCCAAATTGATCGCCACGGAGCTCAGGCCGGATTTTTTCACGATGGAGGACGAGCCCGACACGGCGATGTCGCTGACCGGCATCCAGCTCTTGAAGAAAAGAGAAAATTATCTGGGAATGGTGAAGGAACTGGTGGACGGGGTCAAGCCCCTCGTCCGGAACACGACAAAAATCGCCAGCGGCATCGGCATCTGGATGAGCGATTGGGAGGTCTGGCTCAAGGACCTCCTCAAGCTGGATATCGATTTTGTCAACCTCCACATCTATCCCATCGAAATCAACCCCTATAACATCCGCGAGGACATCGTGCCGAGGACGCTCGCGGCCGCAGACATGGCTCATCAGGCCGGCAAGGGAATAGCCGTGGGCGAGACCTGGCTCTACAAGACCGGGCCTCTCGACACCAAGGATCCGGAAGTTATCTACGGCCGGGATTATTATGATTTCTGGATTCCGCTGGATATTGAGCATCTCAGGTTGATCCTCAAGATCGCCCATTTCAAAAAGTTCGAATACGTGTCACCCTTCTGGTCGTCATTTTTCTTTTCCTACCTGGTCACTCAGGAGGCCAGGGGGCTGAACACGGCGGAGCTCAAGCGCCGCAACAATCTGAAGGTCTTACAGAACCTGCTGAGCGGCACGTTTTCCCCGACGGGGTGGGCTTACAGGGACATGGCCACGCGCGGGCCGGGACGCTAAAGGCCCAGGTCGGCCATCGGCCGCAGGGAGTTTTCCGTCCGCTAGCGCCGGCTGAGAAAGCCCCGGCATCGTTTTTCCTGGCTGATACCGCTCTATCCGGTGATTCAATATCCTCCCCAAAATCACCTGAAAAGGCGATTGATCGCGCCCTCCCCATCCCCAATAATGAACCCAAAGGGTTAACCATGGAAAAAAGGGCTAAAAATTCCAAGACACCCCCGCCCGGCAAGGAAATCTACCAGCAGCTTGTCCGGAATGCTCTGGACGGCATGTATATCGTCACTTCCGCGGGATTCGAGTATGTGAATCCGGCTTTTGCCAAGCTTGTGGGCTTCAGTGCCGAGGAAATCTGCAATACGTCATTTAATATGTTTGACCTCATTCATCCCGATGATAAGAAGCTCATCACGGAAAGAAAAGATGCGCGGGAAAAACAAAAGGCCTTGCCTTCGATCTATCAGTTCCGGATCATCTCCAAAGACGGCAGCATCAAGCATGTCGAGGTCAATACCGTTCCCCTGCCGGGCAAAAAGGGAAGGACGCTGGGCATTCTCAGAGACATCACCGACCGCAAGCGCGCCGAAGATGCCCTGCTCGTAAAAAACGCCCAATTCCAAAGCCTGATCCAGGCCATTCCCGACATCGTCTATTTCAAGGACGAGGACCGGCTGAATCTCATCATCAACAAGGCTTTCGAAAAGGCCTTCCACCTGGAGGCTGCCAAAATCATCGGAAAAACCGATGAGGAATTTCTTCCCCAGGACCTGGCCGATTCCTGCCGGGCGAGCGACGAGAGTGTGCTCCGAAGCGGGAAACCCTACCGGTTTCAAGAAAAGGCCGCATCCCCTAACGGAAGCATCATCGTCTTCGAGACCATCAAGGCTCCCATTTTCGATGCCAAAGGCAAGACCGTCGGACTCGTCGGGGTCAGCCGGGATATCACGGAACAAAAAAGCGTGGAAGAGGGACTCCTGGCCGCCCTTCAGGAAAAAGACGTCCTGCTCAAAGAGATCCACCATCGGGTCAAGAACAATATGCAGGTCATCTCCAGCCTGCTGAACCTTCAGGCCCGCTGCATCAAAGACCCGGAGGTCCTGGAAATCTTCAAAGAAAGCCAGCGCCGCATCCGCTCCATGGCCCTCATCCACGAAAAACTCTACACATCCAGGAGCCTGTCCCAGATTGAATTTTCCGGCTACCTGAGAAGCCTGGCTTCGAATCTGTTCTCCTCCCTCCAAATAAGCCCGAGGCAGGTCGAGCTCAAAACCGACCTGGAAGAGCTGTCTTTCGATATTCAAACGGCCATCCCCTGCGGCCTCATCGTCAACGAGCTCTTCTCCAATTCCCTGAAGCATGCCTTCCCCGGCGCGAGACACGGAGAGATCCATCTCGGACTTCGCCGCTCCGCAGGGAACGAATACCTGATGAGCGTCAAGGACAACGGCGTGGGATTCCCGGATCATATCGATTTCCGGAAAACGGAATCCTTGGGGATGCAGCTTGTCAACATGCTGGTCGACCAGATCGAAGGACGCATCGAGATCGAGCGGAAGACCGGGACAGAGTTCCGCGTCTATTTCAAGAAGCCCAAATACAAGCCCAGGATTTAGCGCGGTTGATCAGAACTGGGCTTCAAGCGCCAGCGATTCGCCTGCTTTGAGCGTCATCGGTTGTGCCCATGTCACCCGGATCCGGCTCCCTTCCTGGCTGAAAACCGGCTTAAAGTCTTTTCCGCCGGCCTCTCCTTTTAGCGCCGCAACCTTTTTGTTCTGGAGAGACGACGGGAGCGTGAAACAAAACTCCTTCAACTTGAGTTCTCCGTTGGCGACGGTCAGACCGGCTTTGTGGCCCTTTTTCCCTTCCGCTTTCTGGAAATATCGGCCCCAGGCCGAGCCCGTGCTCCAGAATGTGCGAAAATCTTCGGGATAGACTTTAGGCGCAAACTCCAGGCTCATCGTCAACCCGGAAAACGAATATCCGGAGAGCGCCAGAAGAATGCCCCACGAGGACATGGCCCGCGCGTAGTGATGGCCGCATTCGACCTCGTCCCAAGGGTTGCGCCGCTTCCCGTCATACCTGTCGCGGACGGCCTTAACGATCGTCAGCCCTTCCTCGACCAGGCCTTCGTACATCAGATGGGACGCGACATGGTATTCGATCCCTGTCCAGACTTCGTCCGAATAGACGAACGGCAGCGGCGGCCGGCCGCCCTTCGGCCAGGTGCAGAGCAGCAGCCCTCGCTCATCGTTCAAGGCGTAGGTCCGTTGGAGGTTGGAATAGTTCTTAAAATCCGTCATGAAATTGTAGTTGAAAATCGATCGCAGGGTGGTCTGCAGCCGGTCCTGGGGGAGAAAGCGGCCCAGCCCGGCGACCATGGCCAGCCACTGTCCGAGCATCTGGTCGGAAAGACAGCCTTCTCCGTATTGGTATTTTTTCTCCATCACCTGGTCGTATTTCTGGACATAGTATTCGCCGTTCCAGAGGAGATCGTCGAACGCTTTCCTGCCTTTGTCGAACACCCCTTTATAAAGCTTCGCCGCGCCCGGATCGCCGACAGCCTCGGCCATCCTCGACCCGGCCAGCAGGGCGCCTAAATAAAACGTGCCGATCATGCTGTTCGGCCCGTAGAATTCGATATCGTAGGTGTTATGCTGCTCGCCTTCGATCAGGCCGTCTTTATTAGCGTCCCAGGCCGTCCAGGTGTATTCGAGCGCCTTTTTGGCCTTGGGCCAGATCTTCTTTAAGAATTCCATGTCCCCGGAAAGCTGCCAATCCCGGTAGAGGTTGATGATCTTCCCCAGCTGCCCGTCCGCCGCGGGGCGGAATTTCCAGAACACTCCGCTCGAAAGCGGGAGCGAAGTGCGGAACACCATTTCGCCCTTGTCGTTGGTGTTGTTCAGGAAATCCACCTCCCGCATGAATCGCTCCAGGCTCGGAAAGAGGAACGCCAGCGACTGCTCGTAGTTCCAGACATGGGCGCAGTTGAGCGGGCAGCAGCCGCTCTTATCGTTACAGCCTTCAAAGCCAAAGAACTTCCCTCCCTCAAGCCAGAAGCAGGTATTGGTCCTGGTGATCGAAGCCTGGCTCGAAACCGCGTCGAGCACATACGGCGGCAGGGTTGTCGAATAAAAGATCTCATGGAACATCCGGCTCTCTTTTTCGAGCTGGGGAAGGTTCTGGAAGAGATATTCCGCAGATTTCCAGGCATCGGCGAAGCGCTCGGCGTAGTGGTTCTTGAACATCTGGCCCCGCTGTTCGCGGACAATATCGAAGTAGTCGACGAAATTCGGGAAATTCCAGGAGAGGATGAACGGTAGGGTGACTTCGCCGAACGGCTCAATCGTCGCTATCAGCCCCAACGTTCCGATGTCCGTTCGCTTGTCCGGCGAAGGCGTGGCCTCTTCGAGGTTCTTTAAAACTCCGTCCTCCGCGAAATCATCCCAGAAGATCTGGAGGTCGTCCCACCATTGGCCGCGCACCCAGTGGGAGAGATAGGTGATGTTCTTCCAGGGCGTGGCCAGGGCCATCGTCCCGAACGCCGCCGCATCCGGTTTGACTTTTTGCGATGACATGAACAGGCCGGAGAGGGCCGGGCCCTTGCGGATCTCGTTCAAGTTCTGCCCGAACTTGTCATTCCCGACGCCGTCGATCGCCCCCTCGCCGTCAAAACCGACGGGATTGAGGATGGAGCCGGCGATGGTGATCTTGGCTTGACGCGGGCTGAGGTTCTTGACCCGAAAACGAATGACGAAGGCCGGGATCCCGGATTCTTCCGGCTTCAGCGGGATGAACGGGTTGAAGGCTTCGAGAGTGACATGGAGAGGAATCCGGCTGTCTTCCATGTCGACCCAGGCGAATGGATATTCGCCGCGGAAACGGGCTCTTTCCATGCGCGGCAGCCCCGGAACCTCGGTCCGTCGATAGCCATCCTCGCCGGTAAACGGCGGCGTAAGGGCGCCTTCGAGAACCCGCACTAAAGGCTTTTGGCCCTGCTGTTCAAAATAAAGGGCGAAGAAGGTGAACGGAAGGTTGACGCCTTTCCCCGGCCGGTTGAAGATCTCCCAGTCGCGGAGGTTTCCCCGGCCGCCCAGCGAGACCGTGCCGGTGCCGATCCCGCCGAGCGGGAAGGCGACTTCCTTGAGAGCCTGTCCTTCAAAAGTGCGCAGCTTGCCCAGACGGAAAAGTTCCTGGTCCGTGTAAACAAGCTTCGACTGTTCTTTGTCCATAGCCCGGATCAACTTTTCGCCCTGGCAAAGCCAGAGTGAAACGGCCACCAGAAACATGACTGCGGCGCGGCGCCGCCGAGACGAATTTTTTTCTGACATGCAGACCTCCTCCCCTTCAGGGAAATTTTCATGAACCCCTTTTTTCTATAGTATCGATTCGGAAAAGTCAACTTGGAGGGGAAATCAAACCCTAGGCTTTTTTCTTGTCGAGGATCTCGGCAAGCTTATCTTCCATGTCGTCGAAATGCGTTCCGGGCCAAAAAACCTGACCGCAGGAAGGACAGATGGCAAAGGAATCCGTTTTTTGGAGGACAAAAGGCGCAACCAGGTTGGCCGCCTGCGCTTTCGGCAGGGGCTTAAGCTTGGCGTTGCAGCCCAGACACCGGGAATACGGCTCCACCTCTCCCCAGAGCTTAAAATGATCCAAAACCTGCCGGACCTGGTCTTCCCATGCTTCGCTCTCGATGAAAAGCTTCTTGAGCCCCCTGGCCCTGTCCAGGAGAGCATGATCCCGGGAAAGCAAAACCCTGCCTTCTTTTCGGACGTGAGCGAGGAGTTCCTTGTCCTCAATTTTGGAAAAATAGAGTACGTCAAACCCAAGGATTTTCAGCCACTTGGCCAGCTTCCCCAGCATGCAGTCGGCAATGAATTCCATGGAACGATGATTGGTTTAAATCATAGATGAGATGGAGAGCTTTTTCAACTCCAGGCGATAAGAATTCGGGGACACACACCGAATTCCCAGAAAGTCAGAAATTCGGTGTGTGTCCCCGAATTCTGGCTAAAGCCCAAGAAATTGAACGCTAAGCCCGGAAATGAGGATCATGGCGCCTGCGAGAGCATGGGCATATCGCTCAAGCTTTCCCAATCTGATAAAGCTCACCCCCCACGAAGAAACGGCGATAATCGTGAGCATGGTCAGGATCGTGGTCAAGCCGAATGTTACGGTGACCAAGACGACGCCGCCGACGCTGTGTTTCGCCGCGGGGTACATGATGAGCGGGATCAGAGGCTCGCACGGCCCGAAGATAAAAATCGTGAAGAGGATCCAGGGCGTGATGTTGGCCTTTTTTTTGTGCTCATGGACATGAATATGCTCGGCTTCATGACCGTGAAGATGCTCATGCGCTTCGCCGTCGGCGTGGAGATGAACGTGTTTGTGGGGTTTATTTTTAATAGCCCTGTGCAAGCCCCAGAGAAAATAGGCCAGGCCGAAGCCGATCAGGAGCCATGCCGCAGCTCCGCCGCGGGCCGACTCGGTGTTCTCCAGCCGGGAGACGGCGATCCCAAAGGCGATCCCGACCAAACCCAGGACGACCGAGCTGAGCACGTGGCCCAGCCCGGACAGGAAGGAAATGAAGAGCGTTTTGGAAAGCGACCAGCGCCGGGCGCGGCTCATGGCGATGAAGGGGATGTAATGGTCGGGGCCGAGGACGGTGTGGACAAAGCCGATCGTCGCCGCCGTTCCCGCCAGGACCAAAATTTCTTTAGCGATCATCTTTCTTGTTTAAAGTTTCAAAAGTATAGCATAGAGCAATCCAGATTGCCAGATCGCGGAGCTCTGATGAAGTCTTTCGTCTTTCAGGCGATTTTCCGGTCGATCGCGTCGATGATAAGGCCGGACGGCCGCCTTCACGCCAGCTTTCGCATCGTTGACAGCTACCAACAGCCGGGTATATTCTTTTCTCAAGAATGGCGGTACCGACTCCAAGCTTAATGTGAGGGAATATCATACAACGCGAAAAAGCAAATCCTGATCAAATCGGCTTTGACTTGGTTTTTTATCCTGAATTATCATAGGGCGAAAAAACATGAACAAATGCGACGACATCGCCAAGGAGATCGAACGACGCCGGGCCGACATCCTGGACCTCGGGCGGCGCATCCATTCCGACCCAGAGCTCGCTTTCCAGGAAGTCCGGACGTCCGGCCTTCTCCAGTCCATCCTCTCGGCCGAAGGCTTCACTGTATCGCCGGCGACGGCCTCCCTCCCGACCTCTTTCCGGGCCGTATACAGGCTGTCGGCCGACCGGCCCCGACTGACGTTCACGGCCGAGATGGACGCCCTCCCCGGCCTCGGTCATGCCTGCGGCCACAACATCATCGCCGCTGCCGGAACGTACGCCGCGATCGTCCTCAAGTCCGTCATCGGTCCCGAGGTCGGCGGCACGATCGAAGTCGTCGGCACGCCGGCCGAGGAAAGCGGCAGCGGCAAGGTCCGGATGATCCAGGACGGCGTTTTCAAGAATTCCGACGTCGTCCTCCAGGTCCACCCGCATACCCTGGATACGGTCGTCGGCCAGGCCATGGCTCGGCGTTCCCTCGTCGTCGAGTACTTCGGCAAGAAGGCCCACGCCGCGGCCGCGCCGCGGGAAGGGATCAACGCCCTTGACGCGCTCGTCCTCTTTTATCACTCGGCGGCGCTTCCCCGGACCAAGCTTCAAGCGGGCTGCCTATTCCATGGCATCATCGAAGAGGGCGGGCAGGCGCCGAACATCATTCCCGACTATGCCCGCGGCAGGTTCTCGCTCCGGGCGGACACCATGCCCAAACTCGAGATCCTCTTGGAGCAGGTCACGGCCCTGGCCCAAGCGGCCGCGGCGGCCACCGGGTGCCGGTGCCAAGTCACCGAGCCCGGTCCTGGTGTCACGACCTTCCGGCGGAACCCCGCCTTGGAGGACCTGTTCGCCGGATTGTTCGAGGACCGCGGACGGCGTGACCCCAGAAAGATCCGGGAATCCTACGGTTCGACCGATCTGGCCAACGTGTCCCAGGTGGTTCCGACGATCGAACCCCTGGTCAAGGCTAGCGATTTCCCCATCCACACCGAGGAATTCGCCCGCGACGCCGTGGGGGCCGGGGGCGAACTTGCCCTTCTCGACGGCGTCTTCTTCCTCGCCTGCGGCGGCTCCAGCATCCTGACCGAGCCGCTCCTCCTCGACCGGATACGCCAGGACTTCCTCGAAGTCCCGCCCACCGGCCCGGACATGAGCCGTTGATGAGCTGTCCACGATGAGAAGCCTCCCCGACCTCCTCGGCCTTGGGGATGAGTGGCGAATCGTCCTCACGGACTCTGGCTTGGGAGGGTTGTCCATATGCGCCGGGCTCGAAAAGCAGCTGCGCGGCGCCTCTGGGATCCCGAGCATTCGCCTGGTCTACGTGAACGCCTGGCCCGACTCCCGGCATGGGTACAACGACCTTCCGGACGCCGCTTCCCGCGCCGCAGTCCTGGACAAGGCCCTGACCGCGATGATGGGCTTCCGGCCCGGCCTCATCCTCATCGCCTGTAACACCCTGTCCGTGCTCTATGAATTGACCGAATTCGGCCGGGCGCCGGCCGTCCCCGTAGCGGGCATCATCGATGAAGGAGTCGACATCTTCCACGAAGCCCTGGCGCGGGACCCCGGGAGCATGCTTTTACTCTTCGGCACGAGGACTACGATTGAATCAAAGGAACACGTCCGCAGGCTGGTCCAGAAAGGGATCGACGCCCAGCGCGTTTTTACGACTGCCTGCCACGGGCTGGCGGGAGCCATCGACAAAGACCCCGATTCCCCTGCATTGGCCGGACTGGTCGATGAATGTGTCTCCCGGACCCTTCAGGGGAGGAAAGTCGAAGGCACTCTTTACGCCGGTCTTTGCTGTACGCATTATTCCTACGTTGCGGATATCTTCCGGCGGTCGCTCGAACGGAGGACCGGGGCGAAGGTCAAGGTCCTCGATCCCAATGAGCATCTCGTTACGAGCCTGACGGCCGGAATGGAAAACCGCCGGCCCGAGGACGCCGAGGCGGATATCACGGTGGAGGTCATTTCAAAGGTCGAGCTCTCCGAGGCCCAGCGAAGGGCCGTGGCCCGGCGGCTCGAACCCGTCTCCGGCCTAACGGCCCGGGCCCTCGTCGAATACACTCGGCTGCCCGAACTCTTTTAACGGAGAATAGCGATGAGAATCGTCCTGTTGACGGGCCCCGGCGGGGATGCCCAGGGCTGGGGAGACATGAAGGTCACGGAGTCGGTCCGCGAGGCCGCGGAGTCCCTGGGTTACCCGACGCGGATCGCCTATATCGCCGATGAGAAGGAATTCATCCGCCTCGTCGACCGGCCCGACTTCGACATCGTCTGGAGCGCCCTCTACCACATCACGGCCAACGAGAAGTTTATCGGCAGGAACGTGGCCGGGACCTGGGTGGCCGATGAGCTGGACGTCCGGCGCATCCCTTACATCGGCTCGGATAGCCGGACCATGAAGGCCATGATCGACAAGTTCCAGACCCACGAGATCCTGGCCGCCCGTGGCGTCGCGGTGCCCGCCCATATCCTCCTCCATGCCGGAGACGACGTCACGCCTATCACCTACCCTGCGTTCGTCAAGCCCATCTGCGAATCGCGGTCCGTCGGCATCTCCGACGAGAGCGTCGTCCACACTGAAGAGGAACTCCGGCGGCGCGTCGCCTACATCGAGCGCGAGTTCAACGAGCCCGCCTTGGTCGAGGAATTCCTGCCCGGGGCAGAATACACGGCGCTCGTCCTGGGCAACGGCCGGACCCGGGAATGCCTGCCCGGGCTGGTCTCGGTCGAAGATAAGCACTACGGGAACTACCGCATCCTCCGGACCGACCTGAGGGGCGTCGGGCTGACGAGGATCAGCCTGGCGGGAGAGAGGACGGAGGAAGCGCGGCGCCTGGCCGACGCCGCCGCCGAGGCCATGGGCTGCCTGGATCATGTCCGCATCGACATGAGGGTCGACAAAGCGGACAAGCTCCGGATCATCGAGGTCAACGGCATCCCCGGGCTCAAACCCCACAAGAGCTGGGCCCCCCAGATCTACACTCTTTACCACGCGTCGCCCTTAGGGGAAGACGAGGATTACCGGCGGCTCATCGGCACGATCATCGAGTCCGCCGCCCGGCGCTACGGCCTCTAGGCGGAGCCGGAGGGCATGGTTCTCGTGAACCACTCCTTGATCATCAGGGTCAGCCCGGCCGGCACGGGAGTTCCCCTCTCATCCATGAACCGAGTCAGAGCGTCCCGCCACAGCTCGGAATGCTGGAGCGTCGTAATCCTGTTCCGGAACATCGCCGCCCCCTTCCTCGGTTCGGATCCCATTTTCTCCAGGATGCCGGCGACCTCTTTCTTGAAACCGCCGGGCCCGTAGTAGGCGAGGTAAGCCTGCCAGGCTTGGGCAATCCCTGAAGCGGATCTCAGGGGTTCTGAGATCCGGCCGATCTTGTCGAGGAGCTTGATCTCCTCGCGACGGCCGAGCTTCCGAAGACCCCGTTCCGTGATCCTGTAAGGGAGTATTTCGTATAAACTCAGGCGATTCTTCCGGACCCGAATCCGGAGGCAAAAGCCGGTCCTTCGATAATACAGTTCGGTCGGCTGATAAAATACGAAGTTGCCCAGGCTGTAGGCGATGAGCCGTCCGCGCCGGACTTCCAGGCCCTGCGGGACATGGGGGTGGTGCCCTATGACGCAGTCGGCCCCGGCCTCGGCCAAGGCTCGGTAGGCGGCGACGACATAGGGCGGAGGAAAGGGGACGTATTCCAGGCCGGCGTGCCCAACGGCGATGACGAAGTCGCCCCTCTTTTTGGATTTCCGGATAAGAGAAAGAAGCCGGTCGATCTCCCAGCCGCAAACACCGGGCCCGCCGCGTGAAGCCGTGAGGTCCTCGCCTTCGCAGAAGTTTAGGAGAGTGACCCTCATCCCCCCGACGAGAACGGTCAGCGGCGACAGGGCTTCTTTAAGGCTGAGGCCCGCGCCGACCGTTCGGATGCCGTTCCGACGAAGGACGTCCAGACTCTCTCGGAAACCCTGAACGCCGTAGTCGAAAACGTGGTTGTTAGCCAGACAGGCGACCTCGAACGGGACCCGGGTCAAGCCGGCGACATGGGCCGGCAAGCCCTTGAAGACTGCGCCGCTCTTCCAAACGGGCTTGCGGGCCGCCGTCAGCGCGCATTCACAGTTGACGATCCTCAGGTCGGCGTCGCGCAGGACGGGCAGCATGTCTCCGTAAACGCCTTCGGGGGCCGACCTGACCACCGGCTCCAGGGCCCTGATCGGCGCCCAGTCGCCGGCGATGACGATCGAGATCCCGCCGCTATTCGTGCCGTCCCGTCGCCACCGTAGGGATTTGTCGCGAGGCATGATTTTCTTCAAATTCGCTATTTTAAACGTTCGGCCATTTCCCAGGAAAAGACGGCCGGGTCGTCCCGGTATTTCAGGCCGGTGTACGGATTGGTGCGGGAAACCAGCATCTGACCCATTCTATTTAGGATAGCTGAAGATTAACAAGGAATGGAGGCAGAGTCAACTAAGCCGAGTTCATTACCTCAAGCGTCCCAAATTAGTAATTAAACCCCTTCCCGTGTCAAGCCGTTGTCACAGACCTCTTTTCCCGCGGCCGCCGCGGGGACACCACTGGGACAGAATCGCAGAAAAAGGCTCAGTTTTGCTAACTCGGGCTTAAAACCAAAAGCTGTCTAAGTGACAAATAATTCAGGGGAAAAGGATGGTGGACGGTAGGGGACTCGAACCCCCGGCCTCAGCGTTGCGAAAGCTATTTTGTCAATGCCTAATTCGCTTTTTAGCCTGTAGCCCGAGAAAGTAAACCGAGCCATTTGGGGATTTTCGTCTCCATTTGTCCCCAAGGTATCCCCAAATTTTGGAGGGCTCAGAGAGAGGGAGTGGCTTGTCTTTGTCCCCAAATTGGCCCCACGGTGAGTATAGAGGGAAGGGTCTGACGTTCGTATTTGACTCACTTTTCTAATAGTGCTAATCTTTTAACAAACAGCCGTCTGGGGAAAAAATGCTACGAAACATCCCAATAGTCAGATTGAGAATTCTTGCGCCTTTATTCCTTGTTTGGATTTTTGTCGGAGCACAAAAAATTGAGACGGTGAACGCCGTCCGCATCATCCACAATGAGAAGGGCGGGAAATGGGGTGCGAATCCGGAAGTTAAGCTGGAATTGGTCCGAACGATCGGCGGGCTCGACGCCGAAGAGAACCTGTCGTTCAAAGAGCTCTCCGACATCGTCCGGGATTCAGTCGGAAATCTATACCTCCCCCTGAATTATGGGACGGATGTTATCGAAAAGGGATTTATTAGCCACTGGGGGGGAGGGGTAGGGATAACTTATCCGAGAATGAATACCGTCTCCAGGGGGATCGCTGCAGACGGCAAAGGCCGAATCTGGGTCATTACCCAACGCCATCAGTTAGCCAAGGAGGAGGAAAGTTTGCGGGTCTTAGGAGGGGTTTCTCGAAAGGTCACTGAACCCAAGGTCGTAGAAGGGGACGTCTACAAGCTTGAGATTTTTAGCCCGGACGGTATTTTCCTCGGCGAAATCCCCCTGACCCATAATGCCCACCGCATCCGGATTTTCGGCGATATACTTTTTATCGGGGAATATTACAACACGATATTCTATCAGTATAAGATCGTCGAGAAATAGGGCGAAGGAATGATCAAGAGATTTAACCTTTTGGCGTTGACACTCGGCCTTATCCTTATGGCGCCGTCGATTTTGATTGCAGAAGACATCCTCATCCAAGTCTATCTTTTCCGGGGGACGTGGATGGAAGGGCAGCCCGGACTAAAACAGGTCGAGTTTCTGTTAGCAGCTGCCAACCCCGAAATATCCTCAATAATGGCTAAGGTCGCGAACTCGGAGGCGGTGTTGAGGGCCGTCGATCAAACCGTCATCGAGAATCCGGCTAAGCCCTTGAGTGGGAACGCCGGCCGGGTCGTGACTCTAAAGGAAGAAGTGCGGATCGAGGACACGGGTGGAGGTTTTTTCTTTAAAAACCCATACGCGATCCGCGTCTCTCCAAAGGGAGACATCTTCATCAAGGACGGGCAGCAACAGGCCCTCCAATTCGATTCTCGGGGCCGCTTCGTGCGGAATCTCTTCAAAAAGGGCCAGGGACCCGGGGAATTGACTTCTATCCTTGACATCTGGGCCTCCCGGGACCGGTTGTTCCTCTTGGGCGATCCTCCGAAAATCCTTGTCTATGATCATGATGGAAACCTGGTAAAAGAACTCAGCCTCCGGGATCTTGGCAGGGCTCAGTTTGTACAAGCCGATACAGGGAGCCTTCTGATCAAAAAATCCGGCTGGCCCGATCCCTCAGCCGGGGTCGGCCTCAGGGACATTCCCCAGGACATCATCGAAATCGCTCCGGACGGCACCACCGCCAAATCAATCGGATCGTTTCCCATCCGCGGATTTGTGCAGGTTTATAAAGGTGGCGCGACGGGCATGACGACCTGGAATCAACTCCAGGCTGTTTCTCTTGATGGAAACACTCTATTCCTTAACCATACGCCAGAATATCTGGTGGAAACTTTCGTTAGGGATAAGGGCGTGGTCGTCCGCCGGTTCAAGCGGCCCTATTCCCGCGTGAAAAGAAGCGGAGGCGGCGTCTCCGAGCCCGGCGGCCCCGAACCGCCACCGCCCAAATTCCAGCCGGATATTTACGCTTTGCACGTTGTGGACGGGAAATTATGGGTCCAAACATCGACCGTCGTCGGCGGAAAAGGAATTCTGTTCGATGTTTTCGATACCGAGGGACGCTATCTCGACAACTTTTTTGTCCATTTCTTGAAGAAGGATCCGTCCAATAACCTGGCCAATCCGCGCCTGACGATCGCCGACGGATTCGCCTATTTCACGGATAAAACCGAAGGCGAGCTTTTGGTCGTTAAAAAATGCCGTCTTGTCGGTTTCTGATTCCGCCGACGCTCCCGTTATGACTTGGAGGCCTTTTCTAGGATGAGCTGACGGGCGCGGAAATCCATGTGGACCCGATAGGGCCATGCGCAGGAGGCCCTTGGGCATGGCTTCCCGGTTGAGAGAAAGACGCTTGACGCGATTGACCGCCTCGATAGGATAGACGAATCCTGGGAGGGGAAATTCTCAGCGATGCTAAGTTTTCGAGCTTAGTAACCGTTAATGATAGTGATAGGAGCCTTAATGAATGAGAAAAAGGAGAAAAACCGAAGGCAGATTTCGTCTATAAGAGAAGCGTCGTAGAAGGAAGCTCGAATGAACAAGCCTGTTAAAAAGCGGACGGTGGATGAGTTAGTCAAGGTATCTGAACATCTCGAATACGAAATCTGGATGTTTACATCGCTAGCTGATTGTCTAGCGATGGGCTTTGTAACAGGAGGCTCCCTTGCCAACGCTACACTTGAAGCCTTCATCATTCATTTTCGGGTCCTGTATGATTTCTTCGACTCCCACAGCCGAAAACCAAATGACGTGATTGCGGACCACTACTTTGATGACCCGATTGCTTGGCGAAAAAGCAGGCCCAAATCAAGCCGACTTTTGGATAAATCGAGGCATCGAGCAGGAAAAGAGGTGGCACATCTTAGCTATGACCGCCTGGACGTGAAACCCGATGATAAGGGATGGAAATTCTTGAAGATCAAAGAGGATATGCTCGAATTGATTAGGGCCTTTTTCAGAGCTGTCCCCGTGGACCGGCTCGGGCTTAGGTGCAAACGGCGAAGGCAGCAGATTTTAGAGGAAGGCCAAGTCCTCAATCTGCCAGGTGGAGGCCAAAAATGAGTGATAAGGACTGTGGGAATTGCGATTATCAAGGCGATTTCATCACGCCACAAGGCGTTGAATGCTGGATTGACCAAAAGGTGCATGAAAGAGGCTATCGCTGCCAAGACTTCAAGCCTCATTTCCCTGGCAAGAATCAAATAGTAAGACTGGAACAAGCCCGTGCAAAAAGAGAAGAGAGGGAAGCCAAGGCGTCTGATGAGAGGAACAGGGAGCACGCTGAAAAGATGGCACAGAAGGGCAGGGAACACGCTGATGAAATCGCTCGTATAAACAGGCAACACGCTGACGAAATCGCCCGCATGAATAGAGAACACGACGCAAAATTGCAAGAGGACAGGATGAGGTTTGACAAGATACGACGGAGAGGAAGCTGGTGGTGGCAGACAGCACTTGTCGTCCTCGGCGCTGTTCTAGGTGAATTGCTGAGAATTGCAGGACCTCTAATAGTCAAAGCCTTGAGCAGGCACTAAATCCCTGAAACTATATCCTCCTAGCCATCCACCCCCTCCCCCGCCTTTTGCGTGCCATGGAAGCCCTGATCTGGGCCTTAATGATACTCTGGGGGACTGAAAGCTGTCTCACGGGTGGAAATTGAGCTATCAGGTACGGTCCGATCCTCAGTGGTCAAGCCCCGACGTGGGCAGATTTTGGGGACACCTTGGGGACAAATGGGGACAAATTGTCCCCAAAATGGCTCAGTTTTGCTTTCTCAGGCTAACTTACAGAAGCTGTCTAAGTGACAGATAATTCAGGGAAGAAGGATGGTGGACGGTAGGGGACTCGAACCCCCGGCCTCAGCGTTGCGAACGCTGCGCTCTCCCAACTGAGCTAACCGCCCAACCCAACAGATTCTAATATGCTTTATTTCGAGTGAGTTAATTTGTTGAGGCCGCAAATATTGGCTATAGATTATTCTTTGCGAGCCTTTTTCAAGGCGGGATTATAGCCTTTCCGGGCAACAGTATCAAGCTCGATCTTCATCCGTTCGCAGTCCGGATGGACGCACCGGAGCGAGGTTTCTATCTTGCTGTGGCCCAGGTCTTTCATCACATCAACGCGCCCGAATCCCGTCCCCGGGGACTCAAGAATCATGATCGTCGCGGCCGGATGCCGAAGGCCATGATCTCCGCCTCGTTTTATCCTTATGGCTCAGTGTGGGGAGCCTTTTTATAGGCGTATACCATCTTCGCCCCGTCGTCTCCTCCCCCTGGTCCGCCGCCTGTTCCTATCCTCTTGACAAAATAATCCTCGATTTCCCTGGCTTCATGACCGGAATTTGTCGGGATATAAATCCATTTGTCTTTTTCTTTATCAACCCTGTGGTTTACGAAAAGACGCGTTTCGACATTTTGACTTATGCCTACGTACCAATCGTGCGGAAAACCTCCGCGCGTCTTAATATGTTCAGATATTTTTTCAATAATTTCGTCTTTATTCATAGGGACTCATTATTCCTTTTCGTTTTCCTCTTTTTCATTCACGGCTACGCCCTCCAGCCTGCAGAAAGACTGAAAAAAGACAATCCCGGCCGTTTTCTGGATTGAAGACCCTATTTTTCACAAACTACAGCCTTCTATAATACAAACAGTAGAAAAGCGAAAAATTTATCACTTTTTTTTAATTTTTTTTATCCCCCCGAGAAAATCCTTGGTTCTCGACCCTTTTTTCAAATTATAGGATAGCGGCCTGCCAATGGAGAATTTCTCTTGCCCCGGGACTTGAAGCAGAACTCAGATGAATTTTTCCCGCTTCTGCAAGCGCAGGAGAGCCAGCATCGTCAGGAACAGGGAGCCGCTGATGAAATAAAGCCGGTTGGCGATCGTCGTTTTTAGCAGGATCACCGTCCTGATCTGGTCCGTGCTGGTGAAGGGGTTGTGAAAGAGATACCAGCTGCTGCCTTCGAGCGAACCGCGGAAAAGCCAGAAAAAAAGAATGATCACGACCATGATGACGGCCGTGCCCAAGCCGCTGCCTGTCTGGCTGGCGGTAAAAAAGGCGAGGCTGCCGAGAAATATCACGGGAACCATCAACTGCAGCACCATCTTGCCCAAGGGAAAATCGGCCAGGCCCAGCCGACAAAAGACGGCCAGGACGAACAGAAGGGCGGCCACCATCAAGTACAAAGTAAAATAACGAGTGAGCCAGACCTTGTACCGGTAATCCGGAATGCCGAACAGGGTTTCGATCATTCCGGCGTCCTTATCGTTTTGGATGGCGAAGACGGCGGGATAGAAAACCAGCAGAATGCCCGGAATGAGCAGCAAGTCGTATACTTTCTGGCTGGTGAAGGCTGCCTCCCTGCCGACAAGGTTGAGAATGACGACAGCCAAAAAGACGGCGCTGGCCAGAATCATGAAATAGACCGCCCGGCCGGAAAAGACATTGGCGGCGTTATAGCGGAAGAAGGTCCAGACATTGAAGACTCTGCTCTTCCCTGCCCGGCCAGTATTTCTTTTGAGCCCCGCACTCGTCATCGCCCTAGCCCTCCTGTCCCAGCAGCCACATGTAGGAATCCTCAAGCGTCGGGACGACAGGGATGGCCTCCTCCAGGGGCTTTTCGGCAGAGAGGATCCGGGCCCTGATCTTATCCCCGTCGCGCATATGATGAACGACCCTGTGAGTCTGGCGGACGACCTCAAAGCGCCGATCGTCGAGGGCGACCTGCCAGACAGCCCCTTTTGTCAAGTCGACCAGGTCGGAGGGCGTTCCGAGGAACCGGACTCCCCCATTTAAAAGAACCGCCAGGCGATTGCAGGAGCTGGAAATATCTTCGATGATATGTGTCGAGAAGATCACGATCCGGTCCCGGGCCAGCTCCGACAGGAGGTTGCGGAATTTGATCCTTTCATTCGGGTCAAGCCCTGCGGTCGGTTCATCCACCACCAGGATCCGCGGCAGATGGAGCAGGGTTTGGGCGATGCCGAGCCTCTGCTTCATGCCGCCGGAATAGTTTTTAATGCGGTCGTTCCGCCGGTCATACAAATGAACGGAACGTAAGGACCCCTCGACGGCCGCCTCACGCTTCCGCCTGTTCCAGAGGCCTTTCAGCTGGGCCTGATAATCCAGGAATTGGAGGGCCGTCATGTTCTCGTAGGCGCCGAATTCCTGGGGCAGATACCCGATGAGCGACTGGAGCTCCTCCCGGTATCGGCCGAGGTCCAAGCCGTTGAAATAGACTCTTCCCCGCGAGGGAGGAAGGATGCCGCAGATGATGCGCATCAATGTTGTTTTTCCGGAGCCGTTGGGACCGACCAGGCCGAACATGCCGCTGCCGATCTCCAGGCATATCCGGTCCAGGGCTTGAAAGGGGACTTTCCGTCTTCCGATCACCGGAATTCTCTGGACAAAACGGTAGAAAATCGTCCTGGGTTTTCGCCACCGGCCGGAAATGCGGTTGACGTTGATTTTCTGCGCGTAAATTTTTTGCGAAGTCCTATAGATAAGCAGCGCCGCATACCAAAGGACGCCGACGACCGCCACGGCTCCCCAGCGCTGCCAACGGGACTGCAGCCAGACGAGATTGGCCAGAGGGAAGCTCCAGGTGATCAGGACCGAGATGATTTTTTTGAGCACAGCCGCGGAGCCCGCGGATTCCTCGGCTTTCCATCCGGCCCAAGGGCTCAGAAGTCTGAGGATCGCCAGATAAAACAGCGCTGAAAAAGCCAAAATCCATCCGTTTCCCTGCAGGTAAAAATAAGTGAAATAGAACAAGAATAGATAGGCGGGGATCTGCCAGTAAAGAGACTGCCTCCGTTCCCGGCGGCGGACCGGCTCCGAAATTTCCCGGTGTTCCTGCTCTTTCTTTCCTTTCCGCCATTCCTTGGTGAACCGGGCGAAATCATCATAAAGCAGGCTGATATTGCGGACGTTGATGGTAATGGGCGTTCCCGCAGGGACCAGAGATGCGCGGCTTCGCCGGAGGCTGGTCAGGGCGAAAAACGTGAAGCCCGGAACGCCCACCAACAGGATCAAGGAATAGGCAACCTTCCAGAGGAAGGATTCGATGTTGGCGATGAGGAACCACTCCCCGCCGGCGAAAACCAGGGCTTGGGCCGCTTTGAGTTTCCAATTCAACCCCCGCCACCATTGCAGGGCCTTTTCAAGGCCGGACGAGAACGTCGGGATCAGAACCAGGGTGAAGAGCGTCGCCACTCCCAAGCCCCCCATCACCGTGATCGCGAACGGCGCGCCGATGAGGGAGATATACTCCTGCTTGCCCATGGCCACCGGGAGCATGCCCAGAATGGTGGTGATGGCGGTGATCAGAATGGGACGCACGCGGATCAAGCCTGCCGTCATCAAGGCCCGCTCCCGTCTTTGCTTCCGACGCTCGAGCCGACGCGAATAATCAATCAGGAGAACGCCGTTGTTGACCACGACGCCGAAAAGGATGAGAAATCCCACCAGGACATTGGCGTTGTAAAGGGAATTCGAGGTCAGGATGAGCCCGGCAAACGCCCCGATCCCGGCCAGCGGCAATGTGAACATCATGACCAAGGGCGCCCGAAAGGCTTCAAAAGTCGAAGCCAGGATCATGTAGATCAGGAGGATGCCCAGGGCGATCATGAAATAGAATTCGGACATGTCGCTTTCATCGCGCACAACCTCGATCATCACTCCCGGCGGCGGCGTGATGCTGGACACGATGTCTTCCACCGACGCCCGGGCCTCTTCCAACAGGCTCTTGGACTGCTCGATGTCGCCGCTAAACCGGTACGTCACCTGGACCTGTTTTTCCTGGTTGACCCGATTGATATTCGAATATCCGGTTGAATAGACGAGGCGCGACAGCTGCTGGAGAGGAACCAGCCCTCCGGCCGTGGATGGAAATTGGAGCCGGCGCAGGTCCTCGGTTTTTTTCTCCTTTTCGGAGGCACCCTTAAGGATGATGTCGATCTCCTCGTTCCCGGCCTTGAACTTGATATCGGACGTGGTTTCTCTCTGGAAGCCGGACAGCTCGTTCCTCACGGCCTGGAGGCTGACGCTGAAGTGGCTCATCGAGGCTTGGTCGAGAAGGAGGTCGATGCTTGGAGACTGGTTGGAAACGCTGATTCGGACTCCTGCGACCGTGTCCAGGTTGGAAATATTGTACTGAACGTCTTCGGCCACGGACCGGAGGAGTCCCAGGTCCTGGCCGTGGATCAGAACTTTCTCTTGGGCGGCTCCGATGCCGAGCAGACGAGTCAAGCTCACGCCGCTTTGCCGGCCGCTTCCACCTCCGATTCCGCCGCCGCTCCCACCTCCCGATCCTCCCATATAACGTGAATTCTGGGTAGGCTCGGTCGTGGAGAACTCGACACGCGGATACGCCCTGGAAAGGCGGCTGACGATGTCATCCTTGATTTCCGTGACAGTGCGTGCGGACGTCCGGCTGAAGTCATCGACGAGCTTGAAGGCGAATGTCGCGCTGCCTTCTTCGATCGTCGCCAGCCGATCGGCGACCTCGGGGATATTCGTGAGGAGGGCGTCCATGGCCTTGACCTGCTCATCGGTCGCTTCGAGCGTTGTTCCCGAGGTCATCGTGGCATAGACATTGAATGTCAGGAGCTGGACTTCGCGCGGGACGTTCACGCTGAGCGTTAAGCACAGGCCGAGGCTGAGGAAAAAGAGGGCGACCGTCGCCGCGACAGTCCGGGCCGGATAACGCAAGCAGGTCTTCAACAAGACGGTATAGATCTGCCTCATCCGGCTCATCGGCCGGACGGATGGCGGTCTCCCAGCGCCGCTCTTCTCGCGGCGAGAGAAAAACTGATTGGCAAGGACGGGGATCAGGAAAAAAGCCACGGCCAGGGAGACCAAGAGCGTCGTGATGATGGCCGCGCCGGCCTGGGCTCCCAGCGTTCTCACTTCGGTGTTGGTGGAGAAAAGAAAGGGCAAGAAAACGGCGATCGTCGTCAAGGTGGAAGCGAAGACCGCCCGGGCCACTTCCGTCGTCCCGCGGACGACGGCCTGGCGGAGGTCCGGAGTCCGGTCCGCATGGCGGACGATGTTCTCCAGGACGACGACGCTGCAGTCCACGAGCATCCCGATGGCGATGGCCAGGCCGACCATGGTCAAGGTGTTGATCGTGATATGCAGAGCGTAAAAAATGTTCATGGATATAAGGATGGAGATGGGAACGCTCGCCGAGACAGTCAGGACCAGGGCCGCGTTCCGAAGAAAAAGCCAGAGGACGGCGATGGCCAGGAGGCCTCCGGCCACGATCAGCCAGACGATGGACCGGATGTTGTCTTCAATCGTCTTGGCCTCGTCGGCGGCGACGACCAGGCTGATTCCATCCGGTTTGATCTTCGTGTTGAGCGCGGCAACAGCCTGACGGGTCCGGCGAGCAAGGCTGATCAGGTTGGCTTCCCAGCTGCGTTGGAGAGAGAGGGTGACGGCCTCCTGGCCGTTGAAACGGGAGATCGTCTGCTCGTCCGCACCTCCCTCCGTGATTTTCGCTATCTGTTTGAGGACGACGGGTCCCTTGTCCTTGACGGTCAGGTCTCCGATGGAGGGAAGTTCGGTATATTCGCTGATCAGATTAACGAAATATTCTTTCCGCGCGTCCTGGGCTTGGCCGAGATAGAGGCGTTTGCCGGACTGTTCCGCGATCTTGGACGACACCTGTCCCACGGTCAATCCATAGGCTTTCATGGCGTCCTCGTCCAGGAGGACTTCGATGGAACGTTTCCGGCCGCCGTAGACTTCCACGCTGGCGACGCCGTCGATGCTCATCAGGTCCGGAGTGATCTTTTCGTCGATAACCGTTCGAATTTGATCAAGACTCCCTTCGCCCCGGGCCTGGAGGACGATGTACCGGTTGGAGAGCTGCTCCGTGTCGGCTTTCGACACCGCGATGGTGAACTCGGTCCCGATCTTGGCCCGGACCGCGGCGGCGCACTGCTGAAGCTTGAGGTAGGCGTATTTAAGATTGACGTCTTTTCCATAATAGACATAGATCGTCGCCCGCCTCTGGTCGATCTGCGTCTCGATTCGTTCGATCTTGTCCAATCCGGCGATGGCGCTCTCGATAGGGATAACGGCGTGCTGTTCGACGTATCCGGGATCCGAGGTCTGGCCGCCTCTGACGACGACGACCATCCGCGGTGACTCGGATTGCGGGAAGAGCTCCATGGGCAGCTGCAGATAAGAGATCACGCCCAAAAGGCACAGTCCGGTGAGCAGCATGGCTACGAACATAGGACGCCGGAGGAAGAACTCGATCATGACCTTTTCACGCTCGCGGCCAGGGGCCGTTTTCCTATCAGGCGGTACACGGCGGGAATCACGACCAGTGTCAGGAGCGTCGAGCTGACCAGCCCCCCGATCACGGCTACCGCCATCGGCGCCCGGAGCGAAGCGCCTGCGCCGATGCCCGCGATCATGGGAACGAGGGCCAGGATCGTCGTCAGGCTGGTCATGAGGATGGGCCGGATCCGGTTCCGGCCGGCAAAGACGATCGCTTCATCGAGCCCCATGCCGGCCCGCCGGTTCTGATTGATCATGTCCACGAGGACGATCGCGTTATTCACGGCGATCCCGGCCAGCATGATCAGGCCGATGATCGACATAATGTTGAACGGGACGCCCAGGATCAACATGAGCAAGATGGCGCCGACGCCGGCGAGAGGGATCGTAAGCAGGACAATGAAAGGATGGATCAGGGATTCGAACTGGGCGGCCATTACCATATACACGAGAACGATCGCCAGGAGCAAGGCGAATTTGAGATTTTTGAACGACTCGCGGCGGAGGAGCTCCTCGCCCTTCATCGTCATGAAATATCCCTCGGGCAGGACCGTGTCCTTCGTCGCTTCTTTGGCCCGGGCGACGACCCTGTCGAACGATGTCGGACCAGAGAGCTGCGCCCGGACTTCAGCGACGCGGGTCTGGTTGTTGCGGATGATCTCCCGGGGCGATTCCGTCCTGATCAGCCGAGCAACGTCGCTCAGGGGAACACGAAGGCCGGAGGAAGCAACCAGGACGAGGTCCTGGAGCTTCCCGACTGAAACCTTCGGGTTGCGGAGCATGATCTTGACATATTCTCCTTTGTCTTCCAGTTCACCCAAGTCGCTGCCCGCAAGAACGCTCTTGACCTGGTTGCCGATGGTGTCCGCTCTCAAGGAATATCGAGCCGCCTGCGCCTTGTCCACGTGGATATCGACCTCGGGACGGCCGGCTTGAAAGCTGGTTTCGACGTTGGTCAATTCGGGAAGCTGGGCAAGCTTGGCTTTGACGCCGTCGGCCAGTTTGATCAAGGTGTCCAGGTCCTTGCCCTTGATTTCCACGACGAGGGGAGCGCTTTCTGTTCCCATCGCTGTCTGTAGCGTCGTCTGCTGCCTGATGAATTCGACGGAGAGGTCGGGAATAGCCGACATCTCCTTTTCCAGGCCGGCGATGACACCCTGGAGCGACGGGAGAGATTCCTTCTTGAAGCCGATCTGAAGGACGGCATTATTCTCATCTTCGAGCGCTTCGGACGTCGTCTGAGCCGTTCCCTTGGGCCCGATCCGGGCGAAGATACGGTCGAGCCGGTCACCGGCCCGTTGCTCGATCATGGCTTCGATGTTCCGGACGGCGCCTTCCGTCCGGTCGAGACCGGTCCCTTCGGGGAGTTTCAAGTTGATCACCAACTCATCCTGGACTTGCTGGGGCATGAACTCGCTACCGACGAAACGGAGGCAAAAAGCTGCGACGGCGATCAATCCCATGGCCAGTCCGATGACCATCCATCGCCTTCGCAGGATTCCTTCTAGAACCCGGCCATAAAAATGGAACCGCACGGATTTGGACGCGGCAACTATGCTCCGGGGCTTGATCACCCGGGAAAAAAGCATAGGGATGACGGCCATGGCCACCAGGAGCGAAGAGAGCAGGGAAAAGGCGACCGTCCAGGCTTGGTCCTTGAAGAGCTCGCCGGAGATCCCGTGGAGATAGACGATAGGAAGGAACACGACGATCGTGGTCAAAGTGGAGCTGGTGATGGCCCCGCCGACTTCCCCCGTTCCGCGGGCGGCCGCCTCATCAATGGGCAAGCCCCCTTCGACATGGCGAAAGATGTTTTCTCCGACGACAATGG
>Ga0315284_10000844_pt1 | contig 41962 bp, 47 predicted proteins | sample YL17G09_16_MG_FD_203696 | JGI IMG/M metagenome (GOLD analysis project Ga0315284, IMG submission 203696) | Sediment microbial communities from Yellowstone Lake, YNP, Wyoming, USA - YL17G09_16 | ecosystem: Environmental > Aquatic > Freshwater > Lake > Sediment | place: USA: Wyoming | collected...
AGCTTGCGAGCCAGATCACCATGAATCAACCGCAGGATCGACTTGCGGTGTAGTCCGGTCACGGCGACCATCTCGCTGATCAACCGGCTTTTCTCCTTGCGCTTTTGAATTTGCCAATAGCGCATGCACATCTTGTGTAAATACTTTCGACGTTCATCAATGGTCATTGGGTCTGTTGCGGACATGGCTCCCTCGGTAACATTTTCTTTTGAGGAAACGATTATCCTTCAGTAACATTTTATTTGATAGAACGCAAACCCTTGACAAAAATCCCGTCCTGCCTATAATTCCGCCCGATATGGTCACCTTAATGCGATTTCGAGATTTCTTATTCAAAGTAACCCAGTTCGAGGTGTTCATGTTTTAGAGAGCCGTTATCGGCTCTCTTTTTTTTACGCCCATGCTTAAACTTCACGGACTGATTGACCCGCACGTTCATCTGCGCGAACCCGGCGCCACCTATAAGGAAGACTGGGACACCGGTACTTGCGCGGCTCTTGCGGGCGGATTTACCATGGTGCTGGCCATGCCCAACACCAAGCCGCCTATCTTCGATCCCAAGACTCTCGGCCTGGCGCTCGACGCTGCCCGACAAAAAGCTCGTTGCGACTACGCCCAATACCTCGGCGCAGGTCCCGACAACGCCGACTGGGATGCCCACCCGGACCTGCCCCGCCGCGCCGCTGGTCTAAAAATGTACCTCGATCAGACCTTCGGCCAACTGCGCCTGGACGACATGACTCTCTGGCAGCAGCATTTCATCCATTGGCCAAAGAACCTACCCATCGTGGCTCATTCCGAGAGCCGGACGATGGCGGCGGTCATCCTGATGGCTGCCATCTACGACCGGCCGGTGCACATCGCCCACGTATCACTGCGGGAGGAGATCCTGCTCATCAAGGCTGCCAAGGAGCAAGGAATCAAAGTAACGTGCGAGGTCTGCCCGCATCATCTGTTCCTAACATCTCCCTCCCCTATTTCCGGAGGAAATGGGGGAGGGCCGGGGAGGGGGCGTTGGGAAGTGCGACCCCGGCTGGCGACGAAAGAAGATGTAAACGCTCTGTGGGCCAACCTGGATGTGATTGACTGCTTCTCCACCGACCACGCCCCGCACACTCTGGCCGAAAAGGACGGCGAGAACCCGCCACCCGGCTTCCCCGGCCTGGAGACGGCCCTGCCGCTACTGATCACCGCCGTGGATGAGGGACGATTGACGATAGACGATATCATCCTGCGGATGCACACCAACCCACGCAAGATTTTCAACCTGCCCGAACAGCCCGAGACCTGGATCGAATTAGACGAGGATGCCGCTTATGAGGTCAAAGCCAGCGAGATGCACTCCCGCTGCGGCTGGACGCCGTTCGAGGGCTGGCAGGTCAAGGGTCGGGTGTGGAAGGTGGTGCTGCGCGGGGAAATGGCGTTCGAGGATGGCAAGGTGCTGGCCGAGCCAGGATACGGGAGAAATGTGAGGGCATAAAAAAATGAGAGCGTAGAGATCTTTCTTCATGCTCTCAAGATGGTGGAATGGTTCGAGAAATCGTTACTTCTCGGCCAATGTCCCGCTGACGTACTTGTGCAGTACACTGGAGATCAAGGTTTGGTACGGGATGCCTTCGCGCACGGCGCGTTTTTGCAGGTCGAGCAGGTCTTTTTCTGAAATGCGGATATTGATGCGTTGATCTTTTCGGAATGTGGCGCGGGCGTAGACACGGTATTGTTCTTTCTGCTCTTTGACATTCTTAGCCGACTGCCACTCGTCATTTTCATAAGACGCCAGCATTTCGAGTTCGTCCGGTTGGAGTTTCAGGTCGCTCATTTTGCGCTTCCTTTCAGATACTTTTTTGTTGCTTTGCGGCTCGGAATAATGGTTTTTAGAAAGATTTCCTCTTCGGTTTCGATAAATGGAACAAGATACACGTAATCATCAACCTGCACCACAAAAACCTTTTGCCCTTTATACCTTTCTTGGTTGGGATGTTCCAGCACATCGAGCAAATATCCCATTTCGATGTAGAGGACAATCTCCTCGAAAGAGACCTGCCTTTCGGCTTTCAACAGCGCATTCTTTTCGTCGTTCCACGAAAAGGTTTTCATGCTTCAATTATAGCCTTTTGTGTGCCTTTTGGCAACAATTTACACCTTTGCCGATTCATCAATCATCATTCATCATCAATCCAAAATCGCAAATCCAAAAGGAGTTTACCCATGCCCACCCACCCCAACAATTCCCACCTGCCCTTCGGGGACCAGCGCACTGCGCCCTGGTATGGCCAGGACATCCTCTCGGTCAAGCAGTTCGGCCGCGAAGACCTGGAATACGTCTTCGCCGTAGCGCACGAGATGCACACCATGGTAAACCACGTCGGCACCTTCGACCTGCTCAAAGGCAAGATCCTGGCCAACCTGTTCTATGAACCATCCACCCGTACCTCGTCGTCGTTCACCGCCGCCATGGAACGCCTGGGCGGCTCGGTCATCCCGATCAACGAGGTCAAGTACTCGTCGGTCTCCAAGGGCGAATCGCTACCGGACACCGTCCGCACCCTGGAATGCTACGCCGACGTGATCGTCATCCGCCACCCGGAGGTCGGCTCAGCGGCGCAGGCGGCCAAGGCGGCCCGCAAGCCGGTCATCAATGCCGGCGACGGCATCGGCGAGCACCCCACTCAGGCCCTGCTCGACTCATTTACCATCAAGGAAGAACTTGGCCACATTGACGGCCTGACTGTCACCCTGCTCGGCGACCTGAAGCACGGGCGCACCGTCCACTCGCTGGCACGCCTGCTCTCGCTCTATAAAGTAAAATTGAACTACGTCTCACCCGACATTCTGCGCATGCCTGCCGAATTGGTGGACGAACTCAAGGCCAAGGGCGTTGAGCAGGTCGAATACACTACGCTCGACCAGGCCCTGCTCCAGAGCGACGTGCTGTACGTGACGCGCGTCCAGAAGGAGCGCTTCACCGACGAGGCCGTCTACGAATCCGTCAAAGGTGCCTACGTGATTGACCCGCAGGTGATGAAAGCCGCCAAGCAGCGTATGATCGTGATGCACCCATTACCGCGAGTGGGCGAGATCAGCCCCGAGTTCGACGACGACCCGCGCGCCGCGTATTTCAGACAGATGGAATATGGGTTATACATAAGAATGGCTTTACTCGCGATGGTTTTAGGAAAGGCATAATAAGGGAAAAGTGACAACGCTAGACAGGGCGTGAGGTAGAATTGTCGATAGCCTGATTTAGGATGACTAATCATGTTTACTGAAGATTATTTGATGCGGATTATCAATCAAGCTATTGCGGTCTTGATGAGTGTGGTCGGCCTGAGAAAAGCCGGTAAATATTCCGAAGCCCGGCAGATGATCGAGCAGGCAATCCAACAGCTAACAACCCTCTCCGCCAATTTGATTGACCAAATGGATGACGCCAGTATCCTGTCCATGCTGATAACCAGCGGACAACTGGATATCGGGCGATTGGCGGTTTTAGGGGATCTTTATCAGGAAGAGGGCGCAATCTTTTTCGAGCTAGGCCAGCCGGTTCCAGGCATTTTCGCTTATATGCGTGCATTGCGGTTTATCCTAGAAGTGGTCCTGGCGGATGACAGCCAACTGTCGCCGGAAAGCATGGCTAAGATTGAGGCCTTAGTTCAAAAGCTAAAGCAGAACCCCCTTCCGATCGATACGCAACTGGCGTTGTCCGATTATTATCGGCGTTTGTTGGATAAGGATGATCAAACTCTTGCTGCGGGAGGCATGTCCCGGAATCAAATTGACCAAGCTCTCGCCAAGCTGCAAGATCAAATCGACTCCTCTATGAACACGATAGGTAATTGACAAGATGGAAACTTTTTTCTCTTTCCTCCAAAAACGTGTGGATGACTGCTCGTCCCTGCTGTGCGTGGGATTGGATCCGCACCCGTCTGATCTGCCTGTTCCCACCGCCGAAGCGGCGCGGACCTTTTGCCTGCGTCTCGTTAAAGCGACCGCCTCCTACGTAGCGGCTTTCAAGCCCAACGCGGCCTTCTTCGAGCTCTACGGACCGGAGGGCTGGATCGCGCTAAAGGACGTCATCGCCGCCGTTCAGGAGGAGTCCGACCGGCTGGGTTCGATGATCCCGGTCATCCTGGATGCCAAGCGCGGTGACATCGCCTCGACCGCCGAAGCGTATGCCGAATCGGCGTTTGAACATCTCGGCGTGCATGCCATCACGCTCAACCCCTACCTCGGCAAGGACTCGATTGACCCGTTCCTGGCGTACAAGGAGAAGGGCGTCTTCCTGCTGTGTAAAACCTCCAATCCCGGCGCGGCGGATTTGCAGGATTTGCCCGTTTCGGTAGGGGCGACGCATGAGTCGCCCCTACATCTGGTTGTTGCCCAACTCGCCCAATCCTGGAACACTGGCAACAACATCGGCCTCGTTGTCGGCGCGACCCAGCCCAAAGCGCTGGCCCGCGTCCGCGCCGCCGCGCCGGACTTGTGGTTCCTCGCCCCCGGCGTGGGTGCCCAGGGTGGTGACCTGGAGACGGCGCTCAAAGCCGGTCTGCGGGCGGACGGCAAAGGGATGCTGGTCAACGTTTCAAGAGCCATCTCCCGCGCTGAAAATCCGAGGTTGGAAGCGGCGAAGTTGCGGGATGAAATGGCGGAGATCAGTTCATCGGTAATGGGAAACAGGAAATCGTTGCCAGGTCGTGAAGCTCCCCATTCCCCATTTACCATTCACCATTCCCTGTTACCTGCCCTCGCCGACGGCCTTTTATCAGCCGGCTGCGTCAAATTTGGCGAGTTTACCCTGAAATCTGGCTTGAAATCCCCCATCTATATTGACCTGCGCCAACTCGTTTCTCATCCCTCGTTACTCGCTACCGTTGCTGAAGCCTATCTTCCTGTCTTGCGGAGACTTGAATTTTCCCGCCTCGCCGGTCTGCCCTACGCTGCCATCCCGATTGCAACGGCCATCTCGTTGCAAAGCGGCTACCCGATGATTTACCCGCGCAAGGAAGTCAAAGACTACGGGACAAAAGCCGAAATCGAAGGCGAATACCACGCCGGGGAAACTGTCGTCGTCATCGACGACCTGGCCACCACCGGCGGGAGCAAGTTCGAAGCCATCGAAAAACTGATCGGCGCCGGGCTGGTTGTAAAGGACGTCGTTGTGCTGATCGACCGCCAGTCTGGGGCAAAGGAGGCGCTGGAAGCGACGGGTTTCCGTCTGCATGCCGTGTTGACGATTACGCAATTGTTAGATTATTGGGAGAAGACAGGGAAGGTTGAGAAGGATAAGATTGAGAAGACGCGTAAGTTCTTGAAACAAAACCAATAGCGAGGAAAACCATGCCAGGAATTGCTGTGAATGTCGCAGTTATAAAAGAAGAGAAAATCCTGCTGACGAAGCGCGATGATTTCGAGACATGGATTTTACCAAGCGGCGGCGTTGAAGAAGGCGAATCCGTTGCCCAGGCAGCCATACGAGAGACAAAAGAAGAAACGGGGTTGGATGTTGAGTTAACACGGCTGGTAGGGATTTATTCTCGTCTTGGGAATATGCCTGGTGTTCACACCGTTTTATTCACTGCAAGACCCATTGGTGGTGAAATAAGATGCCAGGAAGGCGAAACGATTGGCGTTGAGTGGTTCGCATTTGGTGATATCCCATCCCCGCTTTCAATCGGGCACAAAAAGCGCATTGAAGATGCGATTTCCGGTGTGAGCGGAGTTGCTGTTTTACAGGAAATTATCCGGCCGGCATACCCTTCGGAAAATCTCACCCGGGAAGACTTGATCAAACTACGGGACCAGTCAGGATTGTCACGGCAGGCGTTTTGGCTCCAGTTGGTTGAACAAACGACAATACGGGAAGAAATTGAGGTTGTAGGCGAATAATGTATGGATTACACACGCTCCCAACTGGCTCGACTGGGTGCGCGAAACCCGAACGCTTTGCCCGACGTATTTATAAGGATTTAGAAAGAAGAGTCAAAATGAGCCAAAACCACACCTTTCGTGCCGTCATCGAAAACTCCGGAGGCGGCGGAGCGTTCGTCCGTGTGCCGTTTGATGCGGAGCAAGCTTTCGGCAAGAAAAGCGTCCCGGTGAGAGCCACGATTGACGGCCAGCCCTACCGCGGTACGCTGGTGCGGATGGGCGAACCTTGTCACATCCTGATCGTGCTCAAAGAGATCCGCCAGAAGATCGGCAAGGATTTTGGCAATCAAGTGGAAGTGACGGTCGAAGAAGATACCGAGCCGCGCATCGTAGAAGTCCCAGCGGAGTTGGTGCAGACTTTGAAACAAGAACCTGAGGTCAAGGCAGTTTTCCAGCGCATGGCTTATTCGCACCAGCGGGAATATGTACGGTGGATCAGCGAGGCTAAGCGTGCAGAGACTCCCCAGAAGCGGGCCGCGGAAGCGATTGAAATTTTGAAACGCGGTGGGAAGATCCACTAATGTACTCTCTCTTTCGCCCCCTCCTCTTCAAACTTGACCCAGAAACCGCCCACAGCCTGACCCTGAACCTGGTGCGGCTGGCGGGCATTTTCCCCCCTTCGCGCTGGCTACTGCAAGCCGTATTCGTCGCTCCTGAAAAGCCGGTGGAAGTCTTCGGGTTGAAGTTCAAGAACCCGGTCGGGTTGGCTGCCGGTTACGACAAGGATGGTGTCGCCATCCACGGACTGTCCACACTGGGCTTCGGCCACATCGAAATCGGCACGGTGACGCCGTTTTCGCAGCCGGGTAACCCCAAGCCGCGCCTCTTCCGGTTGCCGGAAGATCAGGCCGTAATCAATCGGATGGGATTTCCCGGTAAAGGCGCGGAGTACGTAGCAGTGTCATTGCGAGGAGCGCAGCGACGAAGCAATCCCCGCCCCGGCGAGTCGGAGATTGCTTTGCCTGCTTCGCAGGCTCGCAATGACACCATTTTGGGGGTGAATCTGGGGAAAAACAAAGACACCCCGCTGGAAGACGCGGCCGATGATTATCTCACGCTCATGCAGCGCTTCATTCCGTTGGCGGATTACCTTGCCATCAACGTCAGCTCGCCTAACACAGTCGGCCTGCGGCGCTTGCAGGGACGTGAGATGTTGGAGACTTTGCTCGGCCAAATTAACGCGGCACGTGACACATGGCACGTGACACGACCGGTTTTAGTAAAAATTGCGCCAGATCTAAATGACGAAGAACTTGATGATGCCCTTGGCGCCATTCTTGATAACCGCATGGATGGCGTGATTGCCACCAATACCACGCTGGGGCGCGAGGGATTGCAGTCAACGCTGGGGGAAGAAACCGGCGGGTTAAGCGGACGCCCGCTCACGGTCCGGAGTGAAGCGGTGCTGGCACAGGTGCTGAAAAGGCTGGATGGCCGCCTGCCGGTTGTCAGCGTGGGCGGGATCATGTCCGCAGAAGATGCCAAACGCCGCCTGGACATGGGAGCGGCACTGGTACAGGTCTATACCGGGCTGATCTACGCCGGGCCGGGGCTGGTACAAAAAATCGTCCGGGCAATCTAGCTCCCTGCTGAGGCCAGATTGCCGAAGGTCGAAGTGAGGGTGAAAAGCACCCCGGGCGCCAAAAGAGCCAGAGGCAGCAGATGTCTTTGGCTCCTTTGGTTTTTATGACCCTTTCCCCAGCAATTCCTTCAACCTCGGATGCTCTGTATAGAAACCGCGCCGTTCCTCCGGCAGCAACGCTGCGATGCGGCACATCACCTCGTCAGTGTACTGCTGCATTGTCGCATCCCGGTCCTTTCCTTCGACCGGCGGCAGCGTGAACGGTTTTCCGGCGACTGCTTTGATATCCAGCCGCTTGAAGTGCTTGAGACGGTCCCTTACCATCGCGTCCTCCGTGCCGGTCAGCGCGGCGGGCAGGATGGGTACTCCCGCCTTCCAGGCTAGGTAAATCCCACCGGGTTTGGCCTCAATCAAATTGCCGGACTTAGAGCGCGTCCCTTCCGGAGTCATGGCGAGGATTCCGCCCTGCTGGAGCCGGCGCAGGGTCTGGCGCAGCGCGCCGACATCAGCATGGTAGCGGTCAATGAAGATGCCATTGATCAAGCGGGTCAGCCAACGGGTGAAGGCGTACTTCTGGTATTTCTCGGCCACGATGATGATAATGTCGGGACGGTCGAGGATGTAGTAAGGCAGCGCCGCGTCCAGCCGGCCGATATGGTTGGCCGCGATGACGTAACTTTGCATGTCAGGGATATATTCGAAGCCAACCGACTCCACGCGGGCAATCAGGTGGAGGATCAGGCGGACTGCGAAGCGGACTACCTTATGAGTCATCTTATTCATAGTCGGTCGAATCAATAGAACCCCACTTTATTCAAAATGGTACTGAGTTGAGCTCAATTTTCCAACAACTCTTTCAACCTGGGATGTTCCGCGTAGACTCCGCGGTATTCTTCCGGGAGCAATGCGGCGATGCGGCACATGATTTCGTCGGTGTCGGCTTTCAGAGCCTCCTCGCGGCCCTGACTCTCGGTTGGCAGAGGCGGCAGAGTGTAACTCGCTCCGACGTTGACGGTGATGTGCGGGCGGCGCAGGCGTTTTAATTGGCCGAAGAAGAGTGGATCGAACGAACCGCTGATCCCGACCGGCAGGATGGGGTATCCCATTTTTGCTGCCAGGTAACTGACCCCCGGCTTGCCTTCGATCAGGTGACCAACCTTCGAGCGCGTCCCCTCCGGGGTGATGACCAGCACCTCGCCCTGTCTCATACGCGCGATGACCTGGCGGATGGCTTTCAGGTCTGGGTTGAAGCGGTCAACAAAAATGAAATTCAATTGGCAACCCAACCAGCGCATGATTGCCATTTTTTCCCACTTCTCCCCTACCAGCAGGACCAGGTTGGAGTTGTCCAGCAAATAGAATGGGAGGAACGCATCCACCAACCCCAAGTGGTTGGAGGCGATGATGAAGTTGCTCGTCACTGGGACATTTTCCCGGCCACGCACCTCGACATGCGTAAGCAGGCGGAGCAGGAGGCGGATGATGAAACGGGTGAATGTGAGTCGCATGGGGCAATTGTACAATAAAACGGCCGGTCGTCTAGACCGGCAATGATTTTACTCTCGTTTCAGGATGTGCGTCACGATGGTCGCCCCGCTCCCGCCGATGTTCTGCGCCATACCGATGCGAGCTTCCGGGACCTGGGTCTCGCCGCACTCACCCCGCAGTTGCTGCACCACCTCGACGATCTGGTACACCCCCGTCGCGCCGACCGGGTGTCCGCGCGCCTTGAGTCCACCGCGCGTCGTCACCGGGATGCGGCCTTTCAACGTGATTTCGCCGTCCAAGCCAAGTCGAACGCCCTGGCCGCGTTCGGCAAAACCGCAGGCCTCCAGCGAGAGCGCCGACATGATGGTGAAGGCATCGTGCAATTCGAACAAGTCAATGTCATCGGGCTTTACCCCGGCCTGCCGATAAGCCTCCTGTGCAGACTTGTCGGCTGCCGACAGGAACAGCGCCTCGGGCCGGTCGTGGATGGCTATCGTATCGGTGGCGGAAGCGGAACCGGCGACCAGGATGCGGGTCCCGCGCGCTACGCTTTCTACTGGGACAAGGTAGATTGCCGCGGCGCCGTCCCCAATCGGTGAAGCGTCCAGCAGGTTGATCGGCGTGGCGATCATGGCCGACTTCTCGAAATCGTCCACGGTGATCTTGTGGTGAAGACGGGCGAAGGGATTGTGCAGGGCGTTGGCGTGGGCGTTGATCGCAAACGGGGCAAAATCGGCGTGCTTCCAACCGTACTCGTACATGTAGCGGCGCATGATCATGGCATTCAGCCCGACGAACGAGACGCCCATGTCCACCTCGTAATCGGCGTCGGCGGCAGTGGCCAGGGCGGCGGTGATTTCGTGCAGGTGGCGGTCCAGCATTTTCTCGACGCCGATGACCAGGGCCGATTCCAACTCCCCGGAAGCCACCGCCATCAACCCCGACCGGAAGGCTGCCGAACCGGATGCGCAAGCCGCTTCCACCTTGATGGCTTCTGTGCCTTTCAACCCGGCCCAGTCGGCGATTAGCGGCGCCAGGTTGTTCTGGCTGTTGACGATGCCCGACATCATGTTGCCGACGAAGAGACCCCCGGCGCTCTCACGCCCGGCGTCTTTCAGTGCGGCGAGGATGGCCTCGACGGCCAGGTCACGAATGGATTTTTCCCACTGTTCATCTATTTTGGTCTGGCCGATGCCGAGGATGGCGACTGGTTGCATAAGTACCTTTCTCAACACGAAGGGACACAAGGATTTATGATTGGATTTTACCTCATGGGGCTATCAGGGGCTATCAAAAATCCGAAGTTGTCAGGGATGCCGGTGTGCTATACTAGCCGTGAAAGAAGGAGTGTTGTTTATGACCAAGACCGAAGCAACTGCCGAAGTATTCTGGATGGCATTCAAAGTGCTTCCCAGCGATGAGAAACGTGCGGTCATCCAGCACATAATTCGTGACGAATCCCTGCGGCGGGATCTGATGGATTTGGCTTTGATCGAAGAACGCCGTGACGAACCGGCGCGGCCATTGCGCGATTATTTGCATGAGAAACGCAAGTAGATTGGTATGGCTTATCAAATCATCATCAAGCGCCCCGCCGAGAAAAAACTTGACGCGTTATCCGCCAATGTGCGCGCACGCATCCTAGGGCATTTGCTGGCGTTGGAAGACAACCCTCGTCCAGTGGGGATCAAAAAAACTCCAGGGAGAAGATGGCTTTCGTTTGCGCGTGGGGGATTACCGGGTGCTGTATACGATAGATGACCGCATGAAGCAGGTGACGATTTTCGCAGTCGGCCATCGACGCGAAGTATATCGGTAGTGAAGATATCCCCGGCACTTTTGAAGTGCCGGGGACATACCCTTGCCAGGGTGGATTTTAACCGATAGGGCTATCAGGGGCTATCAAAAGTGGAATTTGCAAAAAAAAGCTAGGTGGCTCAATTGCCACCTTGCCTGGATACCAGGATTCGGATTTTACGGGTGGTGCAGGAAACCGACGAAAGTGCCGGGCGCCAGGGAGGCAATCTCGCCGGTGCTGATGTCAACCTGCACAACGACGGGGAGCAGGTCCTGGCCTTGTGCGCTCACCTGAACGAGAAAGCGCTGCTCATCCAGCCAGCCAAGAGGTTGGATGGAAACCTGTTCTCCCAATCCGGCCGCTTTGTAAAACTGCGATTGTGGATAATCGAATAGCACGAGCCCCTCGGGGTTGGCGACACGGATGGTGGCAAAGAAGGTCCCGTCTATCAGGCTGCCGCGCGCTTCCAGCCAGGCCACCTGGTCGCCCGGTGAGAGGATGGCCGAACCAGCGCCGCGGTCGCTCTCGGCTAACGGGGACAGGTTGATGGTCTGGTTGGTGGCGAGGTTCAGCAACCTCAGGATGGGTTGTCCATCCTGCCGGGCGGAATAGGCCACCCAGATCTGGCTCTGCGAAATGGCGGAGAAAACCGCCTCTTCGGGCAGGACTTCGTAGACGGTCCTGTCTTTCAGGTCCAGGTAGTACAGGCCTTCGAGTGGATCGAACACGATCTCGCCGCCGATGCCCCACGGGCGGAGCGTGTACCACAGTCCGGTCGCCACCCCATTCTGGACGCGGATCATCACCGGAACGGCTGCGCGGCTCTCGGTACTGTCCACGATCAGGACAGGCGTGGGATTCACCAGGCTGGTCAGATCGCCCAGAAAAACGCGGGTGCGCAGCACACCGTTATCCTGAGGTTCCATACTGGCATACGCCAGCAGCGGCTGGCCGGGGACGCCGGTCAGGCCGGACAGGTTTTGTACATCCACGAGCGGCGTAGTTTGGCCGTTCTGGCTGACCCGCAGGCTGAACGGCTCGTTTTCGCTGGAGTAGAAAACAACAGGAAAATCCAGCGCGCCGGTGTAACTACCGGCAATGTGGACAGTAGCAGGGGATGGACTGGCAAGAGAAGTGGCGCGCACCTCGCCCAGCACGATCCCGTCCGGACCGTAGAAGGTGATGCCGATCCCGTCCCGGGAGTCGGTGGCGATGCCGTTGGGCAAGGTAGGGCCGAACGAGATGACTTTTTCGGTGGGGAGCGGGGCGAAGACGGTGGAGTCGTCCACCATGACGGCGGAGGGCGCCGGCGTTTCACTTGGGGTGGGAACTTCGTCCACGGTGGGAGGAAACTGTGTCGGCGCGGGGAGAGGGTTTCCACATGCGGACAGGATGACGAGAAGGATGCTCGCGAAGAACAGGTAGGGAGGTGCGTGTTTCATAGGGAATCCTTTCTGTGGTGGAGTCACCTATGGACGCCTGATAGATTGAAATGGTTCCTGGGGTCGGAAAACGAAATCGAAAAACGTAAGATGCAGAATCACCTTTTAGATGACACTCACCGTTGAGCCTCTCTCCGTCTTCTCGACCTCGATTCGCGTCGGGAAGACGTCTTTCAATTCCTCCAGGTGGGTAATGACCAGGATCTTGGCAAAATCGGCCTTCACAGCGTTGATGGATTGGATCAGCCGCTGGCGGCCCAGGGTGTCCTGCGAGCCGAAGCCCTCGTCAATGACCAGCATCTGCAAGCGCGCCCCCTTGCGCCCGGCCAGCACCTCCGAGAGCGCCAGCCGGATGGCGAAGTTGACCCGGAAGGCCTCGCCGCCCGAGTACATCTCATAATCGCGCTCCCCGGCTCCGTCGCTGACCTGGATCTCCAGCGTCTCGCGCAGGTCCTTGCGCTTCTCGTCCTTGTATTTGGCCTGGGTTTCGAAATGGATGCGCATGGTGTCGTCGCTCAAGCGGCCCAGGATTTCGTTGGCCTTCATTTCTATTTCCGGCAGGGCCTGCTCGATCAGCAGCGCCGGGACGCCGTCCTTGCCGAAGGCACGCTCCAGAGCCTTGTAGCGCCCAATCTGTAACCCCAACTCACCGCGCTCGGCTTCCAACGTTTTCTTGCGCTTGCGCAGATCGTCCAGCACGCTGACCTTCTGCCGTGCCGCGCCGACCTCCTGGTTCAACTGGTTCTCGCGCTCTTGCAGGTCGAACAGGGCCCGTTCGGTGGCATCCAGATCGGGGGCCAGGGATTCAGCCGCCGTGAGGGCTTCGAGAGCAGCGTTGTATTCGGATTGCTGGTTTTTGATTTCTGCTTGACGATTGACGATTTCGGATTGAAGATTGGCAATTTCATCATCCAGCGGCTTGAGCGCCGAACGAGCTGATTCCAGCGCCCGGAATTCCGCCTCGGCGGCGCGCCCCTCCATCTCGCTCCGGCGAGCCGCGTCGTGGGCGGCCGCGGCGTACCCAAGTACGGCCAGTTCCTTGTCCACTTTCGCCAGCGACTTACGCGCCTCGACGGTGTACCTCCCGTTCTCGAGCAGTTTCGTCACCTCGGCCAGCCGCTTCTCCCCGGTCTTCTCCCAATCTACGGACTGCTTCCGCATCGTTTCCAGCCGCTCGGTCAGTTGGGCAATCGCGCCGGAATAAGAGAGGCGTTCGGTTTCGGGGGAGGCAAGTTTCGAGATTCGGGATTCGACATTCGTGACGTGGGCCGTCAGTTCTTCCAGCGCGGATTTGTTTGCACGCCAGGCATCCCCTTTTTGTTTGCCCCCGGCGTTGAGTTGCTCCAGCGTAGACCGGCGGTGCTCGGGGCTGAGCGACTGTCCGCACAGGGGACAGACCGCGCCCTCGGCCGCCGCGAGCTTTTCGATGCGGGCCTTGAGTTCGTCCATCTCGACCTTCAGGCTGGCGTTCTCGGCGCGCAGTTCGGCCTGTTTCTCGCGCGCTTCCTGGGCCTGCTTTTCAAGCCCGAGGCGCTCCGCTAGTTTTACTTCTGCCTCTGCCAATCCCTGCCGTGCAGAAGCCAGATCGGTCTCCAGCGCACTGATGACTGAAAACTGATCACTGATCACTGAAAACTGCTCTTGAAGCGAAGACCGTTCCTGCCCCAACTTTGCTTTCTCAGCGTTGATTTCGTCCAGGAAGGGCAGGCGTCGCTTTTCCTGTTCGTGGAATTGGGAAGCAATTCCGTCCCAATGTTCCAGTTCCTGGCGCGCCTTCTGCCAGGCCGCGTAGGCGGACTCCACCTCGGCAGCCCGCCCCAGCACCTCGGCATGGGTGAGGCGTTCGGCCTCCCGTCCGGCGAGGCGGGCCTGGAGTCCGGAAAGCCCCGCCTGTGAACGTTGGAGGCCCTCGTCCAGTTTGCGGACCAATTCGCGTTGTTTGTCCAGCGCGGCGCGTACCTGTTTTACGTTTGCCAGCGCCGCTTCCTGGACCTTGCGGCTGGCGGCCAGTCCCTCCAGTTGGATCGTCAGGTCGGTCAGGTGCGCCTTGCGGGGTTCCTCCTCGGCCAGTTCAGCGTCAATCTCGGCCAGGCGCCCATCCACCGAGTCGATATCGCGTTCGACGGCTTTGCGGTGCCCGGCGGCGCGCTCCCGGTAGATTTCCCAGGCTTCCAGCCCGAGAATATTGCCCAGGATTTCCTTGCGGCGGATGGGTGGCTGCTGGGCAAACTGGTCGGCCCGCCCTTGCAGGAAGAACGAGACGTTGACGAAGGTGTCGTAGTCCAGGCGCAGGATTTGCTCGATACGGGCCTGGGTATCCCGAATGGTGCGTTCGGCAAGGGAACGCCATTTGCCATTAGCGATAAATTCATTAGCAAGGCTTGCATTATTAGTTGGTAATGGCAAGCTTAAAATTTGAAATTCAAGGATTGTTGGTTTTCTGACAATTGTAACTTCCCCGGTTTTTTGATTAGTTTGTTTTGAAGGTGCTGGCAGTGTTCTTTGGACGCGGTAAATATTATTTTCATAAACAAAAGTAAATATCACTTCGGCTTTACCAGATTCCTGCTTTGCGACTGCTGAATTCACTAACGCTTCGTCCCGTTTGCGGGCCTGGCCGAAGAGCACCCAGGTCATCGCATCCAGCAGCGAGGACTTGCCGGCTCCATTTTGGCCTGAAATACAAGCCAGGTCGAAGCCGCTGAAGTCCACTTCGACGGGATCACGGTAAGAAAGGAAACCGGAGAGTTTCAAGCGGAGAGGAATCACGAGATAATCGTAAAGCGTAAAGCGTAAATCGTCAATCGGCAATCGTAAATCTTTCTTGCCCAACCCCTTGACTGATGTTATCATATCCGTGTGTTAAAGAATGCGATGAAACGTAAACGCACCCGCCAGAGCCTGGCTGCCATTATTTTGGCGACCATTCCTTGCTATTGCCTGGGGATCATCATCATGCAGCTTGCCCCAATTCACAATGCGCCGACGGCGACGCCGACCCCAACCGAGACCCCAACCCGCACGCCGGTCACACCAACACTTACCCTGACCCCGACTCTAACTTCAACCTTTACCTTGACCCCGTCTCTCACGCCCTCCCTCACCCCGTCTCTCACGCCCTCCCTCACCCCGTCTCTCACGTCCTCCCTCACCCCATCTCTCACGTCCTCCCTCACCCCATCCTCCACACTGACGCCACCTCCGACGCCTACCGAAACGTTTACTCCGATTCCTCCATCGAACACGCCATCCCCCACCGTCGAGACAACCACCATCCCTCCCACTGCCACTTAGGTTGGTGACAATCGAACTCTATAATGACCGAACTCCTCCCCTTCCTCAAAGACCTGATCTCCGCTCCCGGACTTTCCGGCTACGAAGACCCAGCCGCCAGGATCATCGAAGATAAATGGCGGCCTTTTGTTCATGAAATCAGCCGTGGCAAACTCGGCTCGCTGCACGGACTGCGGCGCGGTACGGGCGCCGTTCCACGTCCTTCAGTGATGCTCTGCACCCACATGGATGCCATCGGACTGATGGTCACCGGCATTACGGACGGGTTTTTACGCGTCACCCAGGTCGGCGGGGTGGACGCGCGCGTCCTGCCCGGGCAGCCGGTCACGGTGCAGGGGCGCGAAACCATCCCCGGCGTGATCGTCCAGCCGCCCGCCCGTCTCCTGCCTCCTGAAATCGGCGAAAATCCCATCCCATTGGAACATTTGCTCGTGGATACCGGCCTGTTGCCAAAGAAAGTTGCCAAACTGGTGCGTGTTGGCGATTTGGTCTCGTTCGCCCAGCCGCCGCTCGAACTGGCTGGCGAGACCATCGCCGGTCACACACTGGATAACCGCGCCTCGGTCGCCGCGCTGACGGTCTGCCTGGAGGAGTTGCAGTCCCGCCCGCATGCCTGGGACGTCTGGGCCGTTGCCACCTCGCAGGAGGAAGTCGGAACAATTGGTGCCAGCGGCTCGGCCTTCGAGCTGCATCCGACCATCGCCATCGTGGTGGACGTGACCTGGGCCAAGGGCGTCGGCGATTCAGACTGGAGGACTTTCTCACTTGGCAAAGGCCCGACGATTGTGGCAGGGCCGAATATCCATCCGGCGTTGCACAAGACCATGAAAGAACTGGCCGACAGACTCGAAATTCCCTACGCCCTGGAGTACACTCCAACCGATTCCGGCACAGATGGGATGGCCACGCAGGTCTCGGCGGAGGGCATCCCGACCCTGGTGATAGGCATCCCGCTGCGCTACATGCACACGCCGGTGGAAATGGTAGCCGTCAAGGATATCCAACGCACCGGGCGGCTGCTGGCCGAGTTTATCGCCAGGCTGGAGCCAGACTTCATGGAAAAGATAGTTTGGGATGAAGTGAAAAAGTAAAAAGTAAGAAGGGGGAAGAAGTGCGAAGCGAACGGCTTTTTACTTTTTCCTTCTCACTTTTTACCTGCTTTGAAGAGGATACATGGCCGAGAAACCAACGATTGGCTCATCACAACTCAAACTACTTGAGAGGCTCTGCAACGCGATCGCCGTTTCGGGGGATGAGGGCGAAGTGCGCGCCATCGTGCTGGAAGAGATCAAGGGCCACGCCGACGATGTCCGGGTGGACGCCCTCGGCAACGTGCTGGCGACCCGCGCAGGGTCAGCGAAAAAGCGGCTGAAAGTCATGCTCTCCGCTCACATGGACGAGGTCGGATTCATGCTGGTGGGCGACGACGGCGAGGGTCTGTTCCGTTTCGAGACGGTCGGCGGGATGGACGTACGCCAGCTGCCCGGTAAAGCCGTGCTGGTCGGCAGGGAGCACACGCCAGGCGTGATCGGGGCACGCCCCATCCACCTGACCACCGCCGAGGAGCGCAAACAGAATATCCCGTTGGATGCCCTGCGCATTGACCTCGCCCCCGGCGGCAAGGCCAGCCTGGGTGACCGGGCCGCGTTTGCCACCCGTTTCCAGCGCAGCGGACCGGCGGTCATCGCCAAGGCGCTCGACAATCGCTTCGGTGTGGCGACGCTCATCGAACTGGTCCTTAACGCCCCGGCCAACATTGACTTGCTGGCGGCCTTCACCGTGCAGGAGGAGATCGGCCTGCGCGGCGCCAAGGTCGCGGCCTACGCCCTTGCACCGGACCTGGCCATTGCGGTGGACGCCACTCCTGCCAACGACTTGCCGGGTTGGGATGATGAAGAGAACACCTCCTACAACACAAAACTTGGCCTCGGTCCGGCGATTTATGTTGCCGATGGCGCTACGTTCTCGGACCCGCGGCTGGTGCGTTTCCTGGCAGAGACAGGCGACGTCGAAAAAATTCCCTACCAGCTCCGCCAGCCGGGCGGGGGCGGGACAGACGCCGGGGCCATTCACAAGACCCGCGCCGGGGTCCCCAGCGTCTCGGTCTCGGTGCCGCAGCGCTACAGCCACACGGCTGCCTCGGTGGCACGCCTCGACGACTGGAAGAATACCCTGTCCCTGCTCCATGCCGCCCTGACGCGTCTCACGCCGGAAATCCTGGCTGGAGAACGAGCCTGAAAACGGACAACGAATCGAAACGAATAAACGAATGAGGAAGGATCGGTGAGTGAACGAGAAACAAGCGGGAGACAAAGAAGCGCCCGGGCTGGTGGACGATGGACTACAAGGCCTGACTTATAAAGTCATTAGCTTGGCAATGGCTGTTCACAATGACCTGGGGCCCGGCCACCGCGAGTCAACCTATCACAACGCCATGCACCAGCGTTTCCTCGACACCGATCTTCCGGCCGGGCAAGAACCGGAACTGCCGATCTACGACGAAAACGGCAATATGGTAAATTTCTACCGTCCCGACCACCGCGTGGCTCAGACTCTTCTGGTCGAATACAAGGCACACTTTCACCCACTTACCAACGATGATATTGCCCAGTGCGTTGATTATCTCGCCGCTTCTGACAGCAATGTCATTCTGTTATTCAACTTTGGTAGACGCTGCTTGGAATGGAAACGCATCTTCCCTCCCAAGAAAATCGCCGACCATCGCCGCCGACACTGGCGCCGCGATCCACTATAAATTCGCTTTCCATCGGTCATTGGTTGTCCATTCGTTATTCGTTTATTCGTTGGCTATTCGTTGTCCGTTTTCTCCTATCCTCCCATCTGTGGTGAAAACATGAAACCTCTCATCCAAAAATTGACTGAAACCTTCTCCCCTTCCGGTTATGAATCCGTCGTCCGCGAAATCATCCGCGACGAGGTCAAGCCGTTCGCCGACGAAATCCGCGTGGACGCACTCGGCAACCTGATCGTGCGCAAAGGTTCGAAAGGTAAAAATGGCAAGCGCATCATGCTAGCCGCCCATATGGATGAAATCGGGCTGATGGTCACCCACATTGACGAGAACGGTTTCGTGCGCTTCACCAGCCTTGGTGGCATCCGTCCCGCCGCACTGACCGGAAGCCGGGTCCGGTTTGTGGACGGTACCCCGGGCATTATCAACTCTGACCGCATCACCGGCCCGGCCAAGGCTCCAACGCTGGACCAGTGTTTTATTGACGTGGGCGCGACCGGCAAGAAGGATTGCCCCGTCAAAGTCGGTGACGTGTGTGGATTCGAGCGCCCGTTCCTTGATATAGGCAAGCGGATGGTCGCCAAGTCCATGGACGACCGCATTGGTTGCGCCGTGCTGGTCGAGACTCTGCGCACCCTGAAGGCTTCGCCGCACGAATTGTACTTTGTCTTCACCACGCAAGAGGAGGTCGGCACGCGCGGGGCGACGTCATCTGCCTTTGGCGTTGATCCGGACATCGGCATGGCGGTGGACGTCACACTTACCGGCGACACTCCCAAGAGCAAGCGGATGGCCGTCAGCCTGGGCAATGGCCCGGCGGTCAAGATCAAGGATACCGGTATGTTGGCTGACCAGCGCATCGTGGAATGGATGTGCAGCACGGCCGAAAAGCAGCGCATCCCTTACCAACGTGAAGTGCTCGAGGTCGGTTCAACCGATGCCAGGGCGATCCAGCTTACCCGTTCGGGCGTGCCGGCGGGTTGTCTTTCCATCCCCTGCCGCTACGTCCACACCCCCTCCGAAATGGTGGACTATGGCGACGTCCAGAATTCCGTCAAATTACTGGTCGCCCTGTTGAGCGCTCCGGTTGACCTGTAAACGGAGCCTGATAGATCAAAAAGCGGGTGAGTATTTTTGAAAGGGAAATAATGGCTACCATTTCTGAGTTCGAAGACCACCTGCCGCCCCACCTGCGAACCATGTTCCAAAATTGGACCAGTCCTCTGGCCGTGCAGGAATACCTGGATAGCATTACCTATATCGCCGAAGACCTCGACCGCTCGCCCCTGCGCGTGATGATGGATGGACAGGCCCACTGCCTGGATGGGGGACTGTTCGCGGCGCTGGCCCTCTGGCGGATCGGCTTCCGTCCGCTCGTCCTGGACCTGGTGCCGGCTCCCGGCCGCGACGATGACCACGTCCTGGCGCTCTTCCGGGTGGATGGCCTGTGGGGGGCGGTCGCCAAGTCGAATTTCGTCAACCTGCGCTACCGCGAGCCGGTCTATCGTAACTTGCGCGAACTGGCCATGTCCTACTTCGAGCATTATTACAATTTGCAACGACAGAAGACCCTGCGCGCTTACACCCGTCCGTTGAATTTAGCGTCCTTCAAGGATACAGACTGGATGTGGAGTGAAGAGGGTGTGAAAGTGGTATCCCGGCGGCTCTACAGCTTGAAACCTGTCCCACTCATCTCGGACGAGAGTGCGACGCGGCTATCCCTGGCCGACGAACGTTCGTACCAGGGGGGCACCTACGGGACGGACTTCGATTGGGTATACGGGGGGCGTCAGTTGTCCTGATTGACCCGTAATTGGTGATTACCCATATCTTGCCCCACTCTCATAAATTGTTCCGATTGTCCAGGATTCTCTTACGCTGGAGTATGGCGTTCTCAAGAATGATTGACAACCCCTATATTATGTGTCATTGCTTCGGGCTGGTCTTTTTCCCGGCCGGTGACAGGCCAAGTTCCCTGCGGATGTAGTCTGCATCCATGGTAGGACTTTCGCCATCCCGGGTGCGCTGGTCATTGATGTACTCAATCTGCTTGAGCGCCTCGATCACTTTCTTGCGCCCCTCCGGGCTTTGTACCGCCTGGCGCGGGGTAAGCTTGCCGTTTATGGATGGTTGGTCGAGCCAGTTCCCCGTAAAGCGATGCAGCATATCTCTCTGGATGGCTTCCATCTCTTCCGCACTTTCGCGGGTCGGTTCCCTGCGTGACATGGGAGGTTTGGCTTCGTTTTTTTCCGCTGCTGCTTCCCAATCTTCGAACCGGTCGCCCGCATGTTTGATCAGCCCGGCGAGAATGTCTTCGAGTAGAGCTTTTCCGGCTGCCAGGCGTTCGCGCGAAACACATTCCAGCTCAATCCATTTCAGGCCCAGGATCAAGTCACCCAGGTTAAGGAAACCGGGCTGGCCCGGGCCCTCGATCCACTCTGTTTTCAACAAAATAGCGCGCCCCTCTGGTTTATGATCCGCTTGTGGAACAAAGGAACGTCCGCGCTGGATCCAGTTATAGTGCAGCGCCCGGCGATGTCCTTCGGATGGCCCGGCGTAAACGAATTCTTCACTGGCGTCCAGCACAGCCTCGACCTGACGCCGTTCGACGCGCAGGAGATACCTGGCCCTGGAGAGGACCAGGGAATGCCCCTCGGCGGAGAGTGGGATGGGCGGTTTGGAAGCCTCTTCCTGGGCGCGTTTCATCGCCAGGCGGAGAGTCAGACTGTGGTCGCGGTAGAAATCAGACAGGCTGCCTTTGGGGTGTTCGGCTTGGTACTTTGCCCAAAGCGCCCGGGCGGTTTCGAGGATACCAGCTTTTTCCGAGGGCGGCAGGGACATCGCTGATCCGGTGAACGACACCCGCCCCGCCGAACGGATCGGGCGGCACAGGCCAAACATCCAGCGGGAGGCGCTGTACGAGGCCGAAATGTCATTTACTTCGAAGATCTCATCGCTTAACAAATCCTGCACTACTACGCCGACCCCCGGTTTGACCTCCTGGAACTCCAGCAGGCGCGCCCGGTTCCAGACCAGCCAATCCTCCAGCATGGCGCGTTGGTCGCTGTTCAAGTTCGGGCCGATTTCCTCCACGAACAGGTCGATGATCCGCCTGCCAGTGCGTGTTACGAAATCAGAGAAAAACCATTCCTGAAATCCCGGCAGTTCCACGTCGTCGAGGTGAAGCGGCGTACCCGGGCCGGATTTTTGCTCGAAATAGAGTTCCATCGCCTTGTGAATATCTGCCCTGAATCGATCCCCTTTATAGACGAATTCCGGGATGCGCTTGCGTAATATTCTTTCGGCAGGGCTGGGTGCAGGTGGGCGAACGCGCGCTGCAGCCTCCACTATTGGCTTGGGTTTGGTGGAGGTGTACCGTTTGCCGGTACCTTTCGATACTTTGCGTTTTGTTTTTGGACTCATGGGACGACTCTTCTATACATCATACACTTTCAATACCTCATCCCCATAGTGATTGATCACCTTGACCGCAATCTTGCCGGTTTTCGGTTTCTCGAAGGGATAGGATGTCGTTGAATATAGCGCGCTCCAGGCGGACTCGTCGATCTCGGCCCGCAGGGCGCGCTGGAGTTTTTCGTAAGGCTGGTCGGCGCCGGTGAAGTAGGCGTGGCGGACGATGAAGGTCTCCTCGTTGTAGTCGGTGTCGATGAACCAGCAGGCGATGTCGTCGGTGGAGTTGGAGCGCACCTCGCCGGTCGTCGGGTCGTAGACATCCAGGCCGCGCAAATGGACACTATAACGACCATCCGGCTGACGGTCCAGGGAGAGATCAGGTTCGCCGAAGACCATGAACAGGTTGCCCGCGCCGGTCTTCTTCAAAAGTTCGTCGCCCATAGCCAGGTCGGGATTCATGTGCGCCGGCAGGACGGTCAGCTTGCCGTAGCGTTTGGCTTCTTCGCTGACGTGCGGGTCGAAGGCGAAGCCGCAGACGATGAGCAGGTCGAATTCGACGCCCTTGAGGGCTTCCTTGGCAGCCTCCTTGACCTGTTCGGGGCCGACAGTGCCGAGTTCGGGACCGATACTGACGGCCACGCGGCGGACCCCTCCCCCGGCCCCTCCCCGTCCTTCGGACGGAGAGGGGAGTTTTTCGGTGTACTCCCCGGCGGCGTGGAGCCATGTCCCGGCGTAGGGTTCGAGGCGGTCGAATTTCAGGCGTTCGTTTTTGATGGTGTTCTGGACGCCGGAGGCGCGCAGGTTTTCGATGATCATCGAAGCAAAATCCACAGATTTCGCAGATGTCGCAGATTTTTCTTTCCCATCTGCGTAATCTGCGCCATCTGTGGATAAGACACGGTGCGGGGAGAGGCTTTCGACGGTGAACGGCCCGGCGACACGGATGCGGCGCGGTTCTTCATAAGGCTGGTCGTAGAGGAACTCGATATCGGCACGCCGGGCGATGGAGGCGTCGATTTCTTTCTGACGAGTTTGCCGGGCTTGCCAGTATTCGGCAAGAAGATTTTCGATTTCCGATTTACGATTTACGATTGGGTTTTCGCGCGGGATTTCCCATTCCTGCCATTCTTTGCCTGCCGCGGCGTTGATCTGCGTGCGGAGCTCTTCTAGGCGCGGCTGGTACTTGGCGTGGATGACGTCTATTTCTTCGTTGTTGGCGATGGATTTGAGGGTAACGTGCGGGACGCGTTTGTAGACGAAGCCGCGCTTGATATCGTCCACAGATTGCGCAGATTTCACAGATTTTTCTTCTTCTCCTGAATCAATCTGCGTAATCTGTGAAATCTGTGGATTTAATTCGCGTTCTTTCTTCTTCCCTTCATACGAATCCGCCAGCACGTAATACGGATACCTGCCCGCCATGAGACGGGTGCGCGCCAGGGCAATGGACACCCGGCTGGTATCCACGGTGATCCAGCGGCGGCCCCACTGCTCGGCCACGTAGGCGCTGGTGCCGGAGCCGCAGGTGGGATCGAGCACCAGATCGCCGGGGTCGGTGGTCATCAGCATGCAACGTTGAATAACATCAGTATTTGTTTGCACAACATAAACCTTATCAGATGCACCCGCTAGATTGGTCCAAAGATTAGTCAATTCCTTTAGTGGGAAATCATCGAGAAAGAATTTGTATCGTAAAACATCCGATGTGGAATACAAACGATTGGCAAATTTGACTCGCCTGATTCCTTCTTGATTTGTCTTCCAACCTCGCCCACCGGTAGGATTCCACATCTTTCCTTGAAAATCGATGGGAAATACACAATTAGGATTAGGGCCAGCCGCAACTAAAGTAATGTTGGCAAAAATTTTTGAGCCGGTAGGAATATGCTCAGTACCTTCTTGTTCCGTTCGTGTCAACTTTCTAAATTCACCATTTTCCAGTTCCAAAATATCGTAGTATGTATCATCTTGTACTGTTTTACTTGTGTGCGCCCTCCGAAACTTTACAGATTCAACATTCTTTGAGTACCAGAGAAGGTGGTCAAATACCCCCGGTATGAACTTCGATCCCAATGGTGCACTTGTACGATACACAATATGACTTACAAAATTTTCGCTTCCAAATACTTCATCTAAAATGGAACGTAGGAGATGGACATTTTCATCACTGATCTGTACGAAAATGCTGCCGCTGTCGGTCAGCAATTCGCGTGCCACGGTCAGCCGGTCACGCAGATAAGAAAGGTAGGAATGGATGCCCAACTGCCAGGTGTCGCGGAAAGCCTTCACCTGTTCGGGCTGGCGGGTGGCGTCTTCGGCCTTGCCGTCCTTCACATCCCGTTTGCGGGTCGAGACCTGCCAGTTCGAGCCGAACTTGATGCCGTAGGGCGGGTCCAGGTAGATCATCTGCACCTTGCCCTTGAGTCCCTCCTTCTCGGCCAGCGAGGTCATCACCAGCAGGGAGTCGCCCAGGATCATGCGGTTCGACCAGTGCTGATCGTGGTGATAGAAGTCCACACGCTCTTCGAAGGGCAGGCCGTTGAAGTCGGCGAAGAGCATCGGCTGGGAGGGTTGGCCTAGGTTGGCCTCCGCCCGCACCAGTTCCACGATGGCCTGCGGCTTGATGTGCTCCTGGATGTAGACCGGCACGGCCGGCACGCCCAGGTCGGCGGCGTCCTGCTCGTCCTTGCCCTTCCAGACCAGTTGAGGGTCGAGCGACGGGTCGCGCGGGTAGAGCACGGTCCTGGGCTTCTTCTCGTCCTCGGCGATGAAGTCGCGCAGTTCCTCGGTGGGGATGTTGGGGCGCGTGTCCGCGTGGGTGTGGGAGGTGATGGGGGTGGGGGAGGTGGGTTTCTTGGGCATATCGGATTCCTTATCCACAGATTACGCAGATTTCGCAGATTGTTTTTTACAGGTTTAAAAATCTGTGCCATCTGCGACATCTGTGGATCATTTATCTGCGTAACCGAATACCATCCGTTTGTATTCCAGGCTGGACGCGCCGAAGTTGATCAGCAGGCCGCGATAGTAGCCGGTGGCTTTAAGATAATTAAGCAACTGAGCCTCGTCCGCGCTGGTCAATTGCGTTTGCGCCTTGAATTCCACGATGATACTGCCAAAACACACGAAGTCGGCGCGATAGTGGGTATTGAGCAAGGTGCCCTTGTAATAAATTTCAAACAGCATTTCGCGCTCAAACGGAATCTGGTGCAACGGGAACTCGATCACCGCTGCTTCCTGTTAGACAGCTTCGAGGAAGCCATGCCCAAGGGTACGGTGAATTTCCATCGCCGCGCCGATGATGGCGTAAGTCTGCGGGTCGCGTTGTTCGTTCATAGATCTCCTGGCTTATCCACAGATTTATTAACGGCTCTTGAAATCTGTGTAATCTGCGAAATCTGTGGACAAAAACGCCCGGATGGTATTCTTCGCATCCCACGGGTCCACGATCTCGATGAACGCCCAGCGCCCGAAACCGCCGTGGTTGTTGACCGCCGGCACCCACAGAGTACGCGCCGTGGAAACCTTGGCGGCTTTCTCCTTCTTCGCCTCTCCGCTGACCTCCAGGATCAAGTGGAGCAGGTCGTCCCGCCCGTGGCCGTCGTCCAGATTGATCAGATAATCGGGGATATATGACCGCTCCTGGCCGTCCAGCGTGTAGGGGATGGCAAAGCCCAATTGGAAGTTCTTGGCGTAGCAGACCACCTCGTCCATTTCTTCGAGCGACTCGGCCAGTTTGGCCTCCCAGCCGCTGTCGAGCACCACGTGCGAGATGTGGCACCGATCGGGGCGGGTGCGGTACACGTCGCGGGCGGTGTCGAAGTCCACGTAGCGGGTGGAGCCGAGCGCATCGTACGGGCGCAGGATGGGCAGCAGGGTCTTCTCTTCGGACGCGGAAGCGACGATGGCCTGGTAGATCTTCTCGGCCGCGTTGTGGGCGAACTCCACCATCAGCAGCATCTGCGGGAAGGCATTGTCCTTGCAGGTCAGGCACTCCTCCCGCCAGCGCCGGACGATGCCGGTCAACTGCGGGAACAGCCAGGGCTTGAGGTTGCCGTCGGCGTCCTGAAATTTTCGCTCCAACAGCAACGCCGCCAGACGGAAATCCAGTTCGTGCAGGCGTTTGTCCTTCAGCCCGTACAGGTCGTGGAAACTCGATTCCCCGATGATGGACTGCATCTCGGTCCTGGTCGGCACGTCGGCGGTGGAGAGCGCCATCCGGGAATCTTGTGTGAATGTCGCATTCAGGCGTTCCCCCTTCAACTCGTAGCGGTAACCGACGAGGCGCGGGAAGGTCATCTCGCAAGCGAGACGGTCCTCCAGGGCACGTACCCGCGTCGGGGCGGGACCCGGTTTCGGGTCCGTGGCCGAACCGGCGCTGGGGATGAACGAGAACGGGACGCCGTACACCTCGGCATAGTCCGGCTCGAACTTCCCCTCCGCGTTGGTGGCGTAACTCCGCCGCCGCAGTCCGCGACCGACGACCTGTTCGCACAACAACTGCGTCCCGAAGGCCCGCACGCCCAGGATGTGCGTGACGGTGCTGGCGTCCCAGCCCTCGGTCAGCATCGAGACGGAGACCACGCAGCGTATCTGCTCGCCTAATTTGCCCGGCTTGCCGACCGTGTTCATCACCTCGCGCAGGATGTCTTCATCGGTCAGGTCTTCGGCGTCCCGGCCGGGGAAGCGCGCCCGGTATTCATCTTTGAACTCTTCGATTTCAACGGCGGCGATCTTCTTGAAATCAGCGCTCATCGCCTCGCCCGACTCCAACTGCTGGCTGTCGATCAGGATGGTATTCGGGCGGGCGCTCCAGCGGCCATCGGCCACGTTGCTGAACAATTCGAGTTTCCCCGGCACCAATACCTTCGACTCCCCTTCGCGAAGCACCCCCGCGGGGCTCCCGCCTTTGGGAGAGGGGCTGGGGGTGAGGGTGGGGGTGAGGTTCTTCTCCCAGCCAGCGATGTAGTCGAAGACCATTTTGGAGACATTGGTGTTGTTGCAAACCACGATAAAGACCGGCGGGGTCATACGACTGAAGTCGTTACTACTATCGGTAGTGGCGACTTTAGTCGCATCAGTCGCTTTCTCCCACTGTTTGAAATATTTCACGTAGTTGCTGTACAGGCTTTGCAGCGCGCCTTCCAGTTCAGCCGGCAGAACCGGGTCACCGTTGAACTCCTCGGTCTTGCGGCCCTTCTTGGGCAATTGATCGCGGATATGCGGCCACAGGTCGCGGTAGGTGGGCTGCTCGCCGGTCATCGAGTCATCCGCCACCGGCACGCGCGGCACCTTGACGATGCCCGACTCGATGGCGTCGATCAGCGAGAAGTCCGAGACCACCCACGGGAAGAGCGTCCCTTCCGAATAGCCCGACCCGCGCAGGAAGAAGGGCGTGGCCGACAGGTCATACACCACCTTGACGCCGATCTTCTCCTTCACGGCTTCCAGCCCGGAGATCCAGATGCGGGCTTCTTCTTCCCGTTGTTCGGCTTCTCGGCGCTCATCACCGGTCAGCTTTTCATGGTCCTCTTCCACCTTGCGTGGTAGTCCCGGTTCCAGCGAAGTAGTCCCGGTTCCATCACGGGGCACGGGGCGCCGGTAGCAGTGGTGGGCCTCGTCGTTGATGACGATGATATTCTTCTTATTGCCCAGTTCCCGGCAGACGCGCCGCACCATCTGGTCGGGCGTCTCGGTGAAGGGGTAGTAACGACTTAAGTCGTTACTACGGCCCTTTAGGATATCCTTGGTCAACTTCCCGGCTGCCATGCGCTCGCGGTGCTTGAAGGTATGGAAGTTGGTGATGACCATTTTGGCCTTGCCCAGCTCAGTCAGCAGTTCGGGCGGGACCAGGTTGTGCAGGCGGTAGTAGTTGTTGGGGTCGTTGGGGAGCAGGACACGCAGCCGGTCACGGATGGTGATGCCGGGGGTCACGATCAGGAAAGTGTCCGAGAAGCGCGCGTCCTGCGGGTTGGCCAGTTTATTCAGCGTCTGCCAGGCGATCAGCATGCCCATCACCAGCGTCTTGCCGGAGCCGGTGGCCATCTTGAGAGCAATACGATACAGCAAGGGATTTGATTGATAATTTTTCTCTCGCAGGAAATTCTCAACCCATGCTTCGCCATATTTTGGCGCAACTTCTGTAATCCAGATTGCAGTTTCAAGAGCCTCGATTTGGCAGAAAAACAACCTGCGTTCACGGTCTTCCCGTTTCCAATATTCCAGCAAGCTGGCTGTTATTTTTGTAATTCCTACATATCCCCCCTTGCGCCAGATGGCAACGCGCTCGCGAATGCGATTAATGTCCTTGTTTTCTTCAACACGATCCGCGGTCCACTCGGTTTCAAAGGACAACTGTTTTGGGCTTTTCTTCTTTGCGTGTGGGACGGGAACGAAATATGAACTGACGCGGCGGGCCTCGACGATTTCGTCCGTGATACCCTCATCTGTGAACTTGAAATGCCTCCGAGGTTCTTCGAAGGGGGAGTTGAGAATGGGATTTTCAATCACGACCTGTTTCATTGCACCGACCACTAAAAAAGTCCAAACCCGTCATAAATTAGTATAGCACTTTGACGCCTTGTGCGACAACAATTTTCACTGATAAATACCCAAAATCCACCCATAACGCCTTGTACAAGGAATTGTTTGTCTCTTAATCACAATTATGCGACATCAAAATATTAGCTTATTAGAATAGGTTTTATGATATTTCCAATAGCTAAATAATCAAAAAAGCGCATTTTTGCTGAATCAGTTATGCGCCCGATAAGTCTCCTACAATAACCCTATTGAGTTCAAGCGCCCGTCTGTGTGGCTATCCCTTGAGGACTTTGACTGGTAACAATAAATGGCAATCGTGTTGCCACCTGCCAGTTTTCCTCGCCAGAGAGTCGATATTCGATTAGAAATTCGAACCGGCCGGTTGATGTCATCGGTAAGGCGCCGATGGTAATACGCGTCCGATGGAATGGCGTTTTCATCAAGTCGATATCCAGGGAAACCGTATGTGGAGTCTCTTCATCTGAAGTGATGAGAGAAGCACGCATCTGACCAGAGCAGGGAACATCTTGCTTCTCGCGGGCCCACAGCGATACGATTTCGCAGGAGAGCACAAATGGCTTTTCTTTTGACGGTGTGCCAAACACTAACAGGTTTTCCAAGGTATTGAAAAGGCTGACGCTGTTTGTCTGCACGTCAAAGGAAGCGCTCTGGCAAACCACCGACCATACATGCTGGATCATCGCTTTTCCCCTCCGAACTGAACCTGGCTTTGGCTGCGGGTTCCTTGTTGGCTAATCGGCCAATTAGGGGCAGGGATGGCTGTCTCAAAAAAAGATACCGTGTTGTATGAAGATGAGATTGGGGTGGGCGCAAAAGAGATTTCCAGGTCGAGTGCCCGTATGATTTTTTGTATCAATTTAAGTGTGGGGTTGCCCAAACCGGCTTCGATTCGGGAGATATTTGCTTGTTTTGTGCCAACGCGGTTAGCCAATTCCGCTTGAGACCAGTTGCGTTGGATGCGGGCGCGTAATACCGCATCGCCTAGAGCGAAGAGAGGCTGGAGGGCAGCCTTTGCTTTTCGATATTCGGGATCACTCTCAATCTCCCGAAGGTAATCAGTATAGTTCATATTTTTCTCTCGTGTCGTGCAAAATAATCGGCTTTATGACTTTTAGCCTTTTCGATATCGGCTGTTTTTACTTTCGCCTCCTTCCGTAAACCATGGCTGATGATAATTTTCTCCTGGTAGAAATAAAAATACAAGAGGCGAAACTACTTGCGTCGAACCGGTATACGCAATTCATAGATGCCATCATCCAGATAGTCTGCTTGGGGACGACGTAACTGGTTACCGAACTCTCGTAGAAGATTCAGAGCACGGTTCACAAAAGGGAGTTCATCCTTTTTATTAAGACTATCAAGGAATTCCCTGGTAGGACAGACGCCGTTAGGATTTTCGTAGAATTCAACCTTCCACATTGTCAGTCTTTTGTGGTCTTTCAAATATAGCGTCTGTGCTATAACAGCATAGCATTGGTTGTCCCTTTTGTCAACCAAACAGGTGTGCTAATTATCAATTTCAAATACCTGGTTGAGCAGATTTTTACTTTCTATACAGACCATACAGGTAAAAGTCACTTGCTTTCGAACTTTCTCCATAAACTCGTCCAGCAAGCTCTTCTCCCAAGATTAAATCTGCTAACATACGTCTCAGCATTTCGGGTGAACCGTCTGGATGGCGCTTCTGCAATCCACTCAGCGCCAATGTGCGCACAGTTGCATTTATCTGCCCGACCATGTCCAGCTTGCGCCAGGCCGAGGCACGGCGCAGCAACTCGATCTGGATGCATTCGGCGTCCGGGTGGGGATCGGTCAATGGAGTGCTCATCTTCTCTTGATCACAACGTGCCAAGAAAATCCACCGGCTGCATGACAGGCAGGAGGGCCGGCTGATAATCTCTCGTGTTGCGCGTGACAAGACAATCCGCCTTGCATTGCACGGCACAACAGGCTTATTGGCTATATTTCTTTTTCAGATGTTTCTTGGAATCCTGGATGGTTATATCCGGTGATAACGCGCCGCTCAACCTGCGGACGATGGGGGCATTCTCCAAAGGCGGCTGGGCGGGAATGCGGCGGAGGTAGGCTTCGATGAGGTTGGTGAGGGTGGTGTTATTCCGGGCAGCGTAGCGTTTGATGTTTTCCAGTAAATCGCGCGGGACACGCACGGTCAATTTGGTTTCTTGCATGGCTGTTCTCCTACCGTACATAATGGCATTGTCTTGTATGGTTGTCAAGTGGCAGAACTGAGGTTCAGATATTAATTCGGACATTCCAAAAAACAGGTCAATTCGAGATTAGGTTGCGCTCTCTTGCGCAACCGGCGACGTTAGCCTGTCCTGGCCGGACAGGCCAGGGAGAACATCGCCTAATCCCAAAAATATAGCTTGTCCAAATTCATGTCCGAATATCAGGCGGAGGAATGGCTGGGATGGGCCGGCTCTCACCCGTTCAGCTCACGCAGACGCTGGTACATCAGGAATATTCCCGTCGCCAGCAGGGCAGCGAGGATGATCCACTTCCAGAAATGGATGAATAGGATTATCCACTGTCCCCACACACGTGGGATGAACCTGCGGATGGCCATCGCTTCGGCGCGGGAGAAAAAACAGCCGACACATCAATTGGCGGCTATTGAAAGGGCAGGTTTTTTGTGTCACGGTTTGTAAAGCGAAAGCCCTTCGATGAATCGAAAGTCTTTTACGTTCAACGTGTAGAGGTTCAAGCCGTGGTGCAAAGCAGTGGCGGCGATCAGGGCATCGGGAATGTTGAGCCTGTGGCTCAGGGCATAAGTTTCAAGCAGAGACAAAAACTGCGAGGATATTTCAGTGTCAACGGCAATCTGATGCAAGCCCGCAAGATGCTTTTTGATCTTGAGCAATTCCCGCCGATCCCTGGCGCCGAAGTACAGTTCGCCAATGGTGATCACGCTTACCGCGATATTGGGCAGGCCAATCTGGCGCAAGGCATTGACCGCCTCTTTGTTGTCCTTGTAAAACTCGATCAGAATGTTGGTATCGCAGAGGATCATAAACGCACTGGCCAAGCTTTTTGTCGAATGGAATCGAGCGTCAAATCACGCCCTGCCCACAAGCCTGACAGGGCGAAGAAATCCTTATCGCTGGTCTTGCCTTTGGGCTGGAATATGGATAAGTCGCTAGCGGTCACTTCCTCGATAAAATCCAATGACTTGAGGAAGTTTTTCAACGCCTGCGCTTTCTGTTTATTTTTTACTTGAATAATGATCTGTTCCATATTGTGCCTCAATTCAATCTACTCATAAATGGATTATACCCCACCACAATGACCACTCCCCTCACCTTCATCCACCTCTTCTTTCAGGCGCGGGTGCGCACACCCATCAGGCTTGGGCAATATCAAGTCGTGTTGCGCGCGGTTTGCACTGAAACGCGGCGCGCCGATGCCCTGGCCTCTGTCGCCTCCCCCCGGCCCCTTTCCTACAGGGAAGGGGAGTCTGGTGGATCTGACCTTAAGGGAGGCTGTGCAAGAGGAATGGCCGGGATGGGCTGGCTCTTACCCGGTCAACTCACGCAGACGCTGGTACATCAGGAATATTCCCATCGCCACCAGGGCAGCGAGGATGATCCACTTCCAGAAGTGAAGGAACAGAATCAGCGCGGCGACCATCGCCAGGATCAAGGTGATCCGCCCGATCGTCTGGACGAAGGCACCGCGCAGGATCGACTCGGCTACGAGGAACAGGATGAAGATGATCGCCAAGCCCGCCCAGATGTATTTCGGCGCGAAGAAGATGAGCGCAGCGATGGTGAAGAGCAGCAGGCTCAAGCTGATGGCCGCCCAGGTCTCGGCGGCGCGGTCGAAGCGCAGTACCTGGGTCGGGTCGTCCGGCACGGCCAGGTGATGGATGTGGGTGTGCGGGTCATCCCGTCCGCCCGATTTCATCCGCTCCAGCCGCTGGGTCAATCCCTGGAGTAGGGCGGTGTTTTCCAAGTACTCGCGGCGCAGGGCGCGCACCTCTGCCGAAAGGGTGGTGATTTCCTTTTCCAGCGCGGCATATTGTTTTGCCAGGTGTGGATTGCCTTCCATTCCCTTTTGCTTGATACCGAGCGCTTGCAACTCACCGGCCCTTTCTGGGATCAGTTTTCCCAGTTCTTTTTGTCGTCGGGAAACTTTCTTGCAGTTCGCGTTGAGCATTTGCAGCGCCTGCGGTGGTGGCGGGACTTTGTCGAGTCCGGCAAAGCCGAGCGGGTCGTACCACGAGCCGCGCGGTACGCCGTCCCGGTTGTACATGGGGCCCGCCGGAGCGTTCTCCCCTGAGATCGGGTCGCGGGCGAACAGCCCCCACAAACCCCGGTACTGGCTCACCCACGGCGTGGACTCGTCTATCAGCACCGGCGACCAGGCCTGGGGACCACTGGGACCGATGCGCAGGCCATCGCCGCGGGCGAAGTCCACGAAGGGGATGTGGAAAGAGTTCACCGGTGGTTGGCCAAACGTCTCCATCCACAGCCTGTTCCAGGCACGCAGGATGCCGGAGAACCAGCCGGGCAGAGGCGGGTTGACTTCGGCCTGGTATTCGCCGCGCCGAAAGTAGGAGGCGTGCGACCCGGCCCCGGCGTAGATGATCGGATGTCCATCCTCCAGGTCCAGTTCGCCGCGGTCGTCCCAGCGGCGGCGCAGGTCATCACCTTTGAAGTCATGCGAAGCGTAGGCCACCCATTCGGGGATGAGCTGGCCGTCCTGCTCGTAGAGGTAGACGGTGGCCATCTCCCAGTCGGACTCGTGGTCGTTGACACCGTGGAAGCCGGAACGCCAACCGTTGAAGCAAAAAAAGAACCAGTATTGGAGGATGACCCAGCCATTCTGGCGGAGGACGCGGCCATAGTAGCTGTATTTCGGGCTCTCTTCCAGGATGGCGTTGTAATCCAGTTCGGCAGCGGCAGCCGTGGCAGCCGAGACCTTGCCGCGCAGCAGGAACGAAAGCGAAAACAGGCCGTCCACCAGGCGAGGCAAGAAACCGCCGCGCGCCAGGCGTCCGATCCCGGTGTGGAAATAGTCGCCGAGTTTGCGCCGCAGGAGGGCCTGGTCCGCCAGTACCTGGGCTGATTCGGCCAGGTTCAGGTTTTCTACGAAGCGCAGGTAGCGGACTGAGCCGAATTTGGCCGGGCGGGTCTCGATCAGTTTTTCCAAGGTTAGTTCACCCTGCCTGACCAGCAGTTCCTCGTGACCCTCCGGGTGGTGTTCCCAGAGGCTGCATTCGCAGACGTAATGGTCAACGTCCATTGGGAAGAACTGTTCGCCTTTGGTGTAGTGCACCACCGGCTCGAATTTGCGCAGCAGCTCGAGGTCCGCGGCGCCGAGCGGAGCGGTAGGGCGATCAAAGGCTTGATCCATTATCCCTCCTTACCCCGAAAATACGCTGCACGTCGGGGATGTTGAGTGCGAAGGCGATGATTACATTGGACGTCATCACAGCATAGTTGGCGTGACTATAGAAATAGTCCGCCAGGGAGATGACGAGCGAAATGCCTGTCCAGGTCATCAGGAGCACCCAGCTCCAGCGCCGCAGGCGCAGGAAGCCGATCAGGACGATCATCCCTGCTACCGATAGCACGAAGTAGGTGACACTGGAAAGGAAGGCATTGCCCAGGGCCGTCAGTCTCCAGCCTGTGTGCAGGGGACCCACGATGCCGTTCCTGAAGACATCCTGCCGGAGCAACGGCTCGAAGACCTGGTACAGGCGGATCAGGAAAAGCGCCACGATTGCCACCGCGATCACGCTGACGGCAATCGGGCTTTTCTTCTTGTTGCTTTTCTTTCTTCTTGGCATCCTTCACCTCTCAATATACTTCCCTAATTATAAAACCAACTCAATGAAAACGGATATAGACCCGCTTGAAAAAGTTGCTTTCCAGGCAGATAGCGGCTGTAGTAGAATCCTCCAGCCAATATCCTTGATTTACTGCTTCTTGCATAAATCTCTGAACTTGCTTTTATCGAATTACTCACCAATGACGGGATTTTGGTTCAGATATTTACGCAGTACTCTGTAGCTGGTAGAGAAAATTGTGACTCCCTACATAAGAAGTCTATTGCCAAGAGGCATTCCGCCGGCTCAGTCGTTTTATGTCATAATGTTTCCATATAGTAACTGATTCGGTTGCTGCTCTGGCCTGAATTCAGTGTGTCAGAAAAGGAGAAAGACTTATGGATACCGCAATGATCGGTCTCGGAAGAATGGGCGGAAACATGGCGCAGCGTCTGCTCCAAGGCGGACATCGGGTCGTCGGGTTGAACCGTTCCCCGAACCTGACCCGCCAGTTGGGGGCCGGCCGAGGCTGACCAATTGCTCGCCCGTGACGGCCGGCGCTGGCGGCTGGGCTGTGTGGACGAGCCGGGGATCATCCACGCAGGAGATTGTGTTGTACTTGCCTCCGCTGCTGCAGGAGAATACCCTTCGGGTACTTGAGCTCCTGCACTCCAAATTTGCCATTTTCACATAAGAACAAACAGAGTACTTGTGTAAGAGATTTAATAGATAATAGATAAAGGTAGATACTATGATTCATGGTGGTGGTGGCGGCGGCCTTGGCCGGTATGGCCTGTCTGTTAATTCCCCTGATGAAAGACCCAGGGTCACCTGGGCGCTCTTGCGGCGCGTCTTGGGGTACGCCCGCCCCTATATTGGGATGATCTTTTGGATGCTGGTTTTCACGCTGATCACCTCCGGCCTGTCCCTGCTAAACCCGCTCATCCTGCGCAACCTGATCGACCACACGCTCCCGAACCGTGACCTTCACAGCCTGACCTGGCTGGTGGCTGCCCTGCTGGCGATCCCGCTCCTGACCGGCGGCTTGAACGTTTTGCTGCGGCAGCTTAATGCGCGTGTGGGTGAGGGTGTGGTCTATGACCTGCGCGTGGCGTTGTTCTCGCATCTGCAGCGCATGTCGCTGGGCTTTTTTACCCACACCAAGGTCGGGGAGTTGATGAGCCGGCTGAACAACGATGTGGTTGGCGCGCAAAATGCCATCAGCAACACATTCGTCAATATCGTCACCAGCCTGATCCAGGCCGTGGCGGTGCTGGTGGTCATGCTCACGCTAGAGTGGCGGCTGACGCTTATCAGCATCATCATCCTGCCGTTCTTCCTGGTGGCGGCGCGCCAGCTTGGCAACCGACTGCGTGAGATTGCCCGCCTGCAGTTGGATTTCAACGCCAAGATGAACGCTGTCATGAACGAGTTGCTCAACATCTCCGGCGCGCTGCTGGTCAAGCTTTTCGGGCGGACTGCCCAGGAAGATGAACGTTTCAAGCAGCGCGCCGCCGACGTGCGGGATAGTGGCGTCCGGCGGGCGGTGACGGGTACGCTCTTTTTCGTCAGCATCGGCCTGCTGAGCTCGATCGGTATGGCGCTGGTCTACGGCTTCGGTGGTTACCTGGTCATCAAACAGACGCTGACCATCGGAACGATCGTGGCCCTGGGCGCTTACCTGGGCAACCTGTACGGCTCGTTGCAGAGCCTGACCAATGCGCCGGTGGATTTTGCCACCTCCATGGTCAGCTTCGAGCGTGTCTTCGAAGTGCTGGACCTGCCGCTGGAGATTGTCGAAAAGCCGTCCGCCTGCGTGCTGCAAACCGTGCGGGGTGAGTTGGAGTTCGAGGACGTGAGCTTCCGCTACACCATAGATGAGAAGGGGCTGTTGAAGGATGTGCGGCGCTTTGGGCAGATGCAAGATGTCAAAGCAGTGCTGTCGGGTGACCGGTCCGATAAGCCGCACAATGGGGAGAACGGCGAGGAAGAGAGACTAGCCATCCATACACAGGCACGCGACGAGGTGCTGGAGCACGTCTCTTTCCACGTTGACCCGGGTCGCCTGGTGGCGCTGGTCGGACCGAGCGGGGCCGGCAAAACGACCCTCACCTATCTCATCCCGCGGCTCTACAACCCGACCGGTGGCCGCATTCTGCTGGACGGCCACGTCCTGCGGGATGTGACGCTGGCTTCGCTGACCGCCCAGATCGGCATGGTCACGCAGGAGACCTACCTGTTCCACGATACGATGCGCGTCAACATGTTGTATGCCCGCTCCGACGCCAAGCAGGAGGAAGTGGAAGCCGCAGCCCGCGCCGCAAACATCCACGACTTCATAATCGCCTTGCCGGAGGGATACGAGACGATTGCAGGCGAGCGCGGCTACCGCTTGAGCGGCGGCGAGAAGCAGCGATTGGCCCTGGCCAGGGTCATCCTGAAAGACCCGCGCATCCTGGTGCTCGACGAAGCCACCAGTTCACTCGATAGCGAGTCCGAGGCTTTGATCCAGGAAGCCCTCAAACGGGTGATGGCCGGGCGGACGAGCATCGTCATTGCCCACCGCTTGAGCACCATCCTGGCTGCCGATTTGATCCTGGTGATGGATCGCGGCCGGATTGTCGAACGCGGCACGCATACTGAGCTCCTGGCGCAAGGGGGCCTGTACGCGCGGCTGTACAGGACGCAATTCCGCAGGAATAAAGAGTAACTACGACTGTGCTCTCTTCTGCAGGAGATCGATCAGTGCATTCATGAGGGGAGTGGGAATCCGGTTTGCAAATTGAGCCCTGGCTGCCTGGAAAGTCGCATTCGGCGTCGGCCGGGTCCCTCCCGTGCCACCTGGTTCGCCGCCCGGAAAGCCGCGGCGCGTACCGGGGGGGCTGTTCGGTTCAGGTGTTCCGTTTGCGCCAAAGGTCGTCAGCCCCAAACTGCTCATGGTTGTGAACAAATCTTGCCGGGTCAGCTTCATAGCGGTGATCGCCTTGACCTGCTGATGCGTCTCGACGTAGCCGACCACCACGTCAACCCCCTCCGTTTTCCGCTGGTGGGCGGCTTCCAGCATGGCATAGGTCTTCCCGACCCCAGCGGCATAGCCCAGAATAATTTTCAGGTGGCCGCGTTTCTGTGCCTGCTCTTCGACCTGGACCTGGGCAAGCAGTTTATCTGGATCGGGGCGGGAAGGTTCGGGAGGCATACGCTTACTATACTACTGTTTTATTCCATCCAGAGCCAGATTGAGTTTAAGGACATTCACACGCGGCAAGTGGTGCAACGCCGAGAACATCGTTCAGGGCGATTTGCCTGGTTTGAAGCATTCGGTGGAGACTATTCTGGCAGAATTGGGCGAAAATTGATGTCTGTTGGCTTGAAACAAATTTGACTGCAGGCTCCCGGATTGGAGACCTGCGGTCGTGTTTTTGGTGCGGGACGAAACTCTCGCTTGTCAGAGTGGGGAAGATATTGTATGATTTGTGTGGAAAGCAGAGGTATTCCATGCGACAGGTGCTGATTTAAGCCGGGGAGGACGACTACTGGGTTGCAGAATGTCCCAGCCTGCCGGGCTGCATCAGCCAGGGCAAGAACAGGGCTGAGGCGTTGGAAAATATTCGCGAGGCGATTCGCGGCTATGTTGCCGCGCTGGAAGAAGACAACCTGCCTGTTCCTGAAGAACGCTTTGAGGCGCTGCTGGTAGCGGTATGAATAAACTGATTGCAAAACACGGATAAGAAACTGACGCCAGAAGGGTTATCCGACCGGGAAGCGCGGGAAAAGGTGTCACAAGATGCCGGCCATGACCGGATTGATGTGACGTACAGTAATGTTCCCAAAAGAGAATGATTGACAAATCTCCAATTCTGTATAAAATTAACTGTAGATTTATGAATTAACAGTTAATTCTATACACTATGAAAACAACAACGATTGAGAAGGCAACGGCTATTTTCCAGCAGCACTCAGGCATGCTGCGTACCTTTCAAGCCATCCGGCTTGGGATCGCCCCGCGCACCCTGTATGCCCTGCGGGATGCCGGCCAGATCGTGGAAGTGACTCGTGGAGTATATCGCCTTCCCGATACTCCCTCCACCGAGCACTCGGACCTGATCCAGGTGGCCCTGCGGATCCCGAAAGGGGTTATCTGCCTGATCTCCGCCCTGGCGTTTCATAACCTGACCACGCAGATCCCCCATCAAGTTTACGTAGCCCTGCCGCTGGATGCTGAAAAGCCGCGCCTGGTTTATCCACCGGTGCGCCTGTTCTGGCTCTCGCCGCCGGTTTATTCCGCAGGAATCGAAGAGCATCTTCTGGACGGGGTGATTGTCCGTCTTTACAGCCGCGAGAAGACGATTGCTGATTGCTTCAAGTACCGTAACAAGGTTGGTCTGGATGTGGCTCTGGAGGCGCTGAAAGAAGGGCTCAGCCAGGGATGCAAGCTGGAAACCCTGATTGAATTTGCCCGCATTGACCGTGTCGAGAAAACCATGCGCCCTTATCTGGAGGCTCTGCGGTGAGTAAACCTGAAATCAAGAACCTTCCGGCTTCGATCCAAGACCGCCTGTTGAACCAGGCACGCCTCAGCGAGCGGCCTTTCAACGAGCTCCTGCAATATTATGCCATTGAACGTTTCCTCTACCGGCTATCACAATCAAAACATGTGAGCCAGTTCGTTCTCAAAGGAGCACTGCTGTTTCGCGTCTGGACCTTGCCTGCCTTCCGCCCGACTCGTGACATTGACTTGCTTGGCCAAACCAGCAATGAAGTAGAGAACCTGGTTGCGATCATCAAGGAAGTGTGTGGGCAGGAGGTCCAGGAGGATGGTCTTTTGTTCGATCCGGATACTGTAACCGGGGAACGCATCAAAGAGGATGCAGATTACGAAGGCATCCGGGCGCGGTTTACTGGCTTGCTCGGGAAGACCCGCGTCCATCTGCAGATTGACGTTGGTTTTGCCGATATCGTTTTCCCCGCTCCGGTGGTGATGAAGTATCCGGTCATCCTGCCGATGCCGGCGCCGGCGTTGCGCAGCTACCCACGCGAGACGATGGTAGCCGAAAAGCTGCAGGCCATGATCTATCTTGGGACTATCAACAGCCGGATGAAGGATTTCTACGATCTATGGATCCTTGCCAACCGGTTCGGGTTCGAAGGGGATTTGTTGCAGGAAGCTGTCCGCCGGACGTTTGAACACAGGAATACGGATATTCCTACGGACGAACCGGCAGCCTTTTCAGCACAATTTGCTCGCGAGAAGCAGGGTCAATGGAACGCGTTCATTAGAACCAGCGACATCCCGGATGCACCCGGTCAGTTAATAATCATCCTCGCCTACCTGCAAGAGTTCATCCTCCCTATCTTTCAAGAACTTTGTGCAGGGCGGATTTTCGGCAAAAAGTGGAATGCCGGTGGGACGTGGCGATAAGGCAGTACGGAGGCGACACATTTTTCTAAAGCAGCTCGCGGGATGCACCGTCTTCGAGCGAATTGCCTGCAAAACACGTATGAGTAACTGATGGCCAATTATCCGACCGGGAGACCTGCGGTCGTGTTTTGGGGGAGCGGACGTGTGCCGCCCCGAAGGGGTAGACCCGCGCCGAGCATGGATTTGGGAAAACTCCCGCTTGTCAGAGCGGGGAAGATATTGTATGATTTGTGCAGAAGCGGAAAGGCTGAATATGGTAGAAGCCCTGAAAAACAAACGCGAGGAAATCCTGCGTATCGCCGCCAAACACGGCGCGAAGAACGTGCGCATCTTCGGCTCGGCGGCGCGCGGCGAAAGCGGACCGCAAAGCGACATTGACCTGCTCGTGGAAGTCGGGCCAGTACATTCACCCTGGTTTCCGGCTGGCCTGGTCGCTGACCTCGAAGATCTGCTTGGCTGCAAGGTGGATGTGGTTACTCAGAAATCTTTGCACTGGTACATCCGCGATCGGGTTCTGGAAGAGGCCGTGCCGCTATGAAAGATGACCGCTTGTATCTGACCCACATCAAAGAGTGCGTCGAATACATTCAGGAGTACACGGCACGGGGCAGCGATGTGTTTTTTGACGACCGCAAGACCCAGGACGCTGTCTTGCGGAACCTGCATACGCTTTCCTAATCGGTGCAAAGGCTCTCTGAACCGCTGAAAGCCAAACATCCCGAAATAGACTGGCGCACGATCTCCGCGTTTCGGAATGTGGTGGTGCATGACTATTTGGGAATTGATTTGGATCAAGTCTGGGACATCGTTCAGGACAATTTGCCTGGCTTGAAGCATTCGGTGGAGACTATTCTGGCAGAACTGGGCGAAAATTGATGTCTGTTGGCTTGAAACAAATTTGACCGCAGGCTCCCGGATTGGAGACCTGCGGTCGTGTTTTTGGTACTCGAGATTTACGGCTGGGCATTTATATACCTACCAATTGAAGATCTCTTAACAAGCTTACAGGAAAACCCCCCTCCGTGCAAGTTCCATCTCCGCTTAATTTTCAGTTCCCGTTTCATTGTACAACAAATCTCGCCCCACAGATTGCCAATCCGCCTTCGAGAAAATAAGGTCTGCCGGGTACTCCGCCTGCCCACGTTCTTTGGGGGTTGTGTCCTGCGTGTTTTGCTCTTTGACTTCCCGTTAGAGGAGGTAGACCCCAAAATAATAAAGAGTCGTAAATACCAGCTTATATCGCCTGTCCCTTGAACTGGCTGAGAAGGTCAGTTCATTCCGAACTGACCTTTTTTTAATCCCGGGAGAAATGTTCTGCTTGACAGGGCAGTTATGCAAAAGTGGTCAATAAAGTGGTTGCGCCGTCCGACAATACTTATCGAATGATGTTCAAAGTATAGCACAACAAACATTCCGCGCGCATTCAGAATTACTGATAACTGCTTATTTCTACCAGTAATCCTCCGGCAGCCAGCAGCATAGCACCAACTTGCGCGCGCCGCCTTACACCCACTCCTCCACCTCAAACCCCTCCGCAAACGGGTTGACAAAACGTATCCCCTCCAGCGTCAGGTCATCCTCGCGCTCATTTCGGCCTCCAATGATTTTATACATCACCATCATTATACGTCATTGACCAAAAACCTCCGAAATTCATAAGATTTTGGTATAATTTCTATACCATGCCTTTCGAATATGACCCACGCAAGAGTCAATTGAACCGCGAGAAGCACGAGATTGATTTTGAGGAAGCACAAGCCTTGTGGAAGGATGAAAATCGCCTCGAAATTCCCGCCCGGATGGTGGATGAGCCTCGTTCTCTGCTCATCGGGCAGATCAACGGCATCATGTGGTCGGCAGTCATCACTTATCGCGATGATAATATTCGCATCATTTCGGTACGGCATTCAAGAACGGAGGAGGTAGAACTCTATGAAAGCCTCTGAGTTTGACAGGAAGTTTGACGAAAAAGAGAATATCATCGAGGAACTGGACCTTTCCCAAGCTCGCCGCCCGGGACTGGAACAGAAACGCGTCAATGTAGATTTCCCCACCTGGATGATAACTGCCCTCGACCGTGAAGCGCGCAAACTGGGCGTGACGCGCCAATCGGTCATCAAGATATGGCTGGCGGAGCGATTACAGCAAGGGGGGTGAGATTTGCTCGCGCGCCGCCTTACACCCACTCCTCCACTTCAAACCCCTCCGCAAACGGGTTGACAAAGCGTATCCCCTCCAGCGTCAGGCCATCCTGGAAATCTTCGCTGATCTTTGCCCGATAACGACAACTACTATAAAGCGCGCTTATCAATGGCAACGCGTAGTACAATTTAGCCAGGTTTCTTTCCCCTCCATCCTTTTGTATGTCAAATGACGGTACCTTCTCAATAAGTAGGGGAGGATGGGGGGTGTGGGGGGGGGGGTGCCGCCCCCCCACCCCCCCCCCCCCCCCTTGTTGTTTTTTTAAAAAAAAAGAGGTTTAAAAATATA
>Ga0315284_10000845_pt1 | contig 41955 bp, 33 predicted proteins | sample YL17G09_16_MG_FD_203696 | JGI IMG/M metagenome (GOLD analysis project Ga0315284, IMG submission 203696) | Sediment microbial communities from Yellowstone Lake, YNP, Wyoming, USA - YL17G09_16 | ecosystem: Environmental > Aquatic > Freshwater > Lake > Sediment | place: USA: Wyoming | collected...
CGAGCGCGCCCCAATCGGCCGGCAGCGGCCCGGTGAAGCCGTTGGACGACAGATTGACGTCGCGCAGCGCGCCCAGGCGCGCGAGTTCGGGCGGCAGGGGGCCGGCGAGGCCGCGCGCCGACAGGTCTAGCCGCGTCACGCGGCCGCCGTCGCAGCCCACCCCCGGCCAGGGCGACGCCCCGCCCTCGCCGCAGGCGGATGAGGGGTACTCCCCCTTGGGCGTCCAGGCCGCGGCCCAGGCGGCGTCGTCGGGGGGAGGCTGGGGAGGTGGAAGCCGGCGAGCGCGTCGGCCCATGCGCCGCCCACCGCTCCCCATCGCCTCCTCCCCCCCCCCACCCGCCCCCACCTTGCCCGACAACGAGTCGCGCACCGCCACCAGGGCCGCCAGATCGGCGCCCGCGGGCGTCGCGCCGCGCACGCCGTCCAGGACACGGTCGCCCGCGGACACGGCGACGGGGGGGCGCGGGCGCGGGGGCTGGGCGGCGACGGCGGCGGCCAAGAGGAGGAGGGCGGCGGCGGCGGCCCGCATGGCGCGCCGCGGGCGCGGAGTGCGCGAGGGACGGCGGCGCGCGCGCCCTCTCGCCGTTGGTGTGCTCTCTCTCTCTCCCTCTTGCACGCGCCCCGCCCGCCGCGGGTGTCGGTCAGGACTCTCGGTGCGGGGGGCGGGGGTTGTCGGGGAAATGTGTGAAGGAAAAATGGGGTGTCCGCGGTCGGCACCCGTCGTCGCTCTCTCGCTCCCGTCTCTCTCTCTCCCGTCTCATCAGCACGCGCCGGGCATGTGCTGGAGCCCGCCCCCGCCCACCCCGCCCAGCGCGCTGCACGAGGCCGACCGCCCAAGCCGCAACCGCGGCAACCCCGGCGGCGGCACGGCGAGCGGCGACACTGGCGCGGGCGACCCAAAGTCGGCGCTCGCCAGGTTGCCAAACGACTTGGCGGCGGCCAGGGCGAGCGAGAGCGAGGACGGGACGCGCTTGAAGGGCGCGCGTGGCGGCGCGCCGCAGAGCGCGCGCGGCGGCGGCAGCGCAAAGCCCGGCTCCGACGCGCGCTGCGGCGCGGGCGCAGGGACACGCGGGGACGCGCCGGCGGCCATGGCCGCGATGGCGGACGGCGTGTCGGCCCAGGAGGAGCCCGAGGACGGCGCGAGCGGGGGCCGCGCGCGCGCCGACGGCGGCGACCGGGAAGACGCGGCCGCGGGCGAGCGCGACCCCGCCACCGCGGGCGACACGGGCGTGGGCGAAGGCGGCCACCACTGGGTGCCGGCGGGGGACCCCACGAGCGCGCGCGGCGGCGGCCGCCACGCGGGCGCGGGCGCCGCCGCCGCGGGCGCGCGCAGCGGCGCCGCCGGCGGCGTGCGCGCCGACGGCGGCGTTGTTGCTTGGGGATACAGGAAGCGGACGACGGCTGGGGCCGTCGCGGGCGGCGAAATGGCAGCGGCGGCCGCCGCGCCGCGCGCGCGGGCCGGCGCCGCGCGCGGCACGCTCGCGCCGCCGCCGCGCCACCACCCCGCGCCGTCGGCGCGGGACGCGATTCCGCACGGGGCGGAGCCAATCGGGAAGCCGTCGACGATGGACAACGAGGGAGGGGTGCCGCGCGCCGCCGCGGCGGCGGCAAACGCGGCGCCCGCCGCGCGCGCAGGCGCCGACGCCGCGCCGCCCGCCCACGCGCCGCCCGGCGTCCCCGGCGCCGACCCCGCGACCGAGGCGCCCGCCGCACGCTCGCGTACGCCCTTGCCGGCGCGCTTGCCGCGGCGCGTGCGGCGGACGCCGTCCGGGACGGACGCGCCGCCAAGGGGGGTCGCGGGCGGCGTCCGCGGCGTGGCAGGGGCGGCCGCGACGCGGACCCGCACGCCCGGCCCGCCGCCCGGCACGTCGATGACGGCAGAGGGCAACGAGAGCGGGGCGGGCGCGAGGTGGCGGTGCGGCGGCGCGCGCCACCCGTACTTGACCTCTCCCCTGCCCACGCCGCGCGCGTCGCGGGAGCCGGGCGGGAGGAGCGGGTGGGCGCCGTTGATGTCGACCGCGCCGGACACCAGCAGCAAGTCGCCCGTCGCGGAGCGCGCCTCGGTGAGCGGCTCGGCGCCCGCGCCGCCGCCGACGGATGCCAGCGCGCGCTCGCACCCGCCGTCCCACAGCACCAAGGTGACCGGGCCGTGCAGCGAGGCCGGCAGGGCGGCGCCCAGGCGGGCGTGCAGGGCGAGGGCGAGAGTCGCGGGCTGAGGGAAGTCGGGTCGGGGTCGGCTGCGGGAAGGCGCCGCCCGGCTGTGGGCGCGCGTTCGCGGCCCCGCTGCGAGCGCGGTCATCCACCTCGATCGCGCCGCGCCGCGTGCCGGGGCGCACGGGGCGCGGCGCTCGCCCAACCGACCGCGCCCGCCGCCCGCGCAATCCCGCCCCCAATTTCGCCCACCGTGTGCTTGCCGCTCCCCCCGTCCGGCGCCGGGAACGCGTGCACCAGAGCGTCAAAGTTTGTGGGGGTGCTGGAGGGAGGGAGGGAGCTGGGCGTCGGCGCCAGCGCGCGACTCGCGATCCGGGAACGCTCTCCGCGGGCCGCCCACGGCGTCGCTCGCCTCGCCGACCACGCCCGACACGTGGCGAGCGTCGAGCGCCGCCCCTGGGCCCGCACTCCCCCCGCCTCACCCGCGCACGGCCGCGACGACGGCGCCCGCCGCCGCGACGCTCCATCCCGCGCTCGAGTCGGCCGCCACGCCCGCGCCGGCGGCGGCAGCAAAGACGAATGCGCCCGTCAGCCCAAATTCAGCTGCCGCAACCGCCGCGCGCTCCAGCACGACCGCGTCGGGCGCGGGCGCTGGGCGCGCGGCGCCCACGCCCAGGGCGGCCGCGTTGCGCTTGGCGGGGCAGGTGAGCAGCATGGCGTGGCGAAAGGTTGGGGGGTGGCGGACCCCCCGCGCGCCGTCGGGAGTGGGCACGACTGGCGGCGACGAGGCGCGGCCCACTCTCCGCCCCCCATGTTCCGGCGGCCTGCCGCCGGGGCGACCGCTTTTGGCGTGTCGTTGACCTCCGCCGACGCGGTCCGCGCGGACGAGCCGGCGAGGAGGGAGGCGCGCGCCGACGCGTGCGCGGGCGGGCGGCTGCCCGTGGACGGCGCCGGGTGAGGGCGGAAAGCGTGGGAGGGTGCTGTGCTGCGGGCGCGGCGCGGCGCGAGCCGACATTCGACCCGCCACCGTCAGCCCGTCCTTTCTCCACCTCGTCGCGGCCCACGCCTGCGTCATCGCCGTCGCCGACCCTTCCTCCGACGCCCTCCTTGCCCTCCCCCGCCTGCTGGCCGGCGGCGGGTGGGGCGGCGGCTCGCGCGCGGTGGCGGTGGCGGCGCGCGGGCCGCGCGCGGCGGTCGCCGCTGCGCACCGCCTGGCCGCCCTGACGCCGCCCTGGGCCGTGGGGCGGCAGGTGGGGTACGCGGTGGAGCACGAAGACGTGTGCGAGCCGGTGCGAGGGGGGGGACAGGGGGGGCAAGGGTGTGGAGCGCCGCACGGCCGCGCGCGCGCGGCCCAAACCCCCCGCCCCGCCCCTCCCAGGGCGTCACCGCCGTGCGCTACCTCACCCACGATGCCCTGCTGGCCGACATCGGGCGCGACCCCCTGCTGACCGGGTGCGGCGCGGTGGCGGTCGACGGGGCCGACTCGCGCGCGCTGCGCGTCGACGCGACGCTCGCGCTGCTCAAAGCCGTCTCCCGCCGCCGCCCCGACCTGCGCATTGTCCTCTTGTGCGATGACGCGGGTGAGGCGGGGCGGCTGGCGGATTGGTGGGGGCGAGGGACTGGCGTGGCGGGCGCCGCGCCGTCGCCGGGCGCGGCCCTCATCTCCGTGTCGCCGCCCCCGTTCCCCGTGCGCGTCCAATACTTGACCGCGCCCGCACCATCTTACGTGAGCGCCGCGGCGGACGCGGTGCGCTCTTTGCACGCGGCGGGCGTGCCGGGCGACGTGGGCGTCGCGGCGCCGACGCCCGCGGCGGCGGCCGCCATCGCCGCCGCGCTGCGGGCCGACCTGCCGCCGCCGCACAAAGGGCGTTCCCTAGTTGTCCTCGTCCTGGCGGGCGACGGCGACGACGACGACGCCGCGGCGGCCGCGCTCGCGCCGCCGCGGGCCGACGCGCGCCGCGCGGTCGTCGTCGCCGACGACGGCGCCGGCGGCGGCCTGACCACGACCCCTCTCATCAACCTGGCCGCCGTCGTCGACACGATGCTCACGACGCGCGCCGGCGTCGGCGCCGGCGACGGCGTGCCGTGGCGCCGCGTCGCCCCGATCTCCGCGGCCGAGGCCGCCGCGCGCGCCGCGCGCGCGGGCCGGCGCCGCCCTGGCGTGTGCGTGCGGCTGGCGACGGAGGAGGCGGCGGGGGTGCTGGAGGAGCGGCCGCCGGCAGGGGTCGGCGCGGCCGACTTGGCGCCGACCCTCCTCCGCCTCAAGGCCCTGGGCGTGGACGCGCCGCTGGCGCTGCCCTGGCCGACGCGGCCTCCACCCGCCGCGGTGGCGGCGGGGCTCGAATCCCTGTTCGCTCTCGGCGCTGTCGACGCCGGCGGCCGCCTCACCCCCGCCGGCGCCCGCATGGCCGAGCTCCCCCTCCCCCCCCGCCTCGCCCGTGCCCTGCTCGCTGGCGGCGACGCGGGCGTCGGCGGCGCGGTGGCGACGGTGTGCGCGCTCGCGGGCGTGCGGTCGATATTTTCGGCCGCCGCCGCGCGGGCGGCGGGCTTCCCGCTGGAAGCCGCGGTCGCCTCCTTTGCCGCCTCTGAAGGCGACCCCCTCACCTGGCTCAACGTGTGGCGCGCCTGGGACGCCGCCGGCCGCCGCGGCGCGTTTGCCTCCGCCGCCGGCCTCGACCAGCGCGCCCTGCTGCGCGCGGCCGACGTGCGGGCGCAGTTGCTGGCGCACGCGGTCAGGGTGGGGGTACCGGTGGGGGACGCGGACGCGCCGCTGGTGTACGGCGCGGGGGACGCGGTCGCCCGCGCGCTCGCCGCCGGCCTCTTTGCCGCCGCCGCGCGGTCCGTCGGCCCCGCGCCGGGCGGCGGCCCCGAAGAATACGAGCCTCTCGCGCCGTGCGACGGGGGGGTGCCGGCGAGGCTGCGGCTGGTGCGGCCGAGCGTGTTGGCCGGCGCGGCGCCGCCGCCGCGCTTCATCCTCGTGGGCGACCACGCCCCGCCCACCCCCGACGCGGACGACGCGTGGACAGGGGTGCGGTGGGCGATGGCGGTGGACGCGGACGCGCTGAGGGGGGTGGCGCCCCACTATTTTTCTTAGAGGGACGAGGGGGGAGACGGGGGGGGCGCGCTGCAACACCGACCACTCCCGCACCACGCTCGCCGCCTCCATGGCAATGCGCCCTCGACCGCATCGCCCGCCCGCGCGCCCGGCGGCCGCGTCCGCCGCCGCGCCGCGCGCGCGGCATGCCGCGCTCGCGGCGCCGCCGCCGCCGCGCGCGCCGCCCGCGGGCGGCGCGCCGTCGCCCGAGGCGGTGGTGAGGAGAGGCGATGTGGGGTGGCGGAGGGCGCAATGCGCGAGGTGGGCGGGCGGGCGGGCGCCCACCAGCTCGCGCGCCGCCTCCCCCTCTCTGCAGGTCGCCGCCGCCGCCGCCGCCGCCGCCCCCGACTTTGCCGCCATCGACGCCCTCATCGCGGCCAACGTGCGCCGCGCCCAGGCCGCGCTGGCGGGGGCGCGGCTGGGCGCGCACCATTTCGCGGGGAGCACGGGGTATGGCCGCGGCGACGCCGGGAGGGCCGCGCTTGATCACGTGAGAGGGGAGACGAGTGGGTGGTCCAGGCGCGCCCGCACAGTGTCCAGAACATCGCGCCGACCCCGCCCCCTTCTTGTCCAGGCCGTCGCGGCGCTGATGGGCACGGAAACCGCCCTGGCGCGGCCGCACTTTCAGTCGGGCACGCACGCCATCGCGGCCGCCCTCTTTGGCGCCCTGCGCCCCGGGGACGAGCTTCTGATTGCGTGTGGCAGGCCGTACGACACGCTGGAGGAGGTCATAGGGACGCGAGGGGCGGCAGGAGGGGGGGAAGGCGGCGACGCCGCGCCCTCGCCGCGCGGCCTTGGCACCCTGCTCGAGTGGGGCGTCACCGCGCGCGTCGTCCCCGCCGCGGCCGACGGCGGCGTCGATTGCGCGGCGCTGGAAGCGGCGGTGGGCCAGCGTGAGTGGAGGGAAAGGTTTCTGGGGCTGGGGCTGCAAAAACGCCGCCCCCAACACTTGCCCCAACGCCTCTTGTCCCCTCCCCTCCAGGCACCCGCGTCGTCCTCATTCAACGGTCGTGCGGGTACGACCCCGCCCGGCGCACGCTGACCCTGGGCGACATCGAGGCGGCGGTGGCGGCCGCGCGCGCGGGGGGGAGGCGCGCGCGCGCGCGGGACCTCGTCGCCGCCGTCGACAACTGCTACGGCGAGTTTACGGAAGCCGCGGAACCAGGGGCCGTTGGCGCGGACCTGGTCATGGGGTCGTTCATCAAGGGGGCGGGCGGCACGATTGCGCCGGCGGGCGGCTACGTGGCGGGCCGCGCCGACCTCGTCGCCGCCGCCGCCGCCCGCCTCACCGCGCCCGGCGTCGGCGCCGACTCTGGGGCCGTGGATGGCGCGTCGCTGCGGCTGCTGCTGCAGGGGCTGTGGCTCGCCCCCCACACGGTGGGGGAAGCGGTGAAGGGTGGCCGCCTCGTCGCGGCGGCGCTGAGGGCCGAAGGCGTGGCCTCCACTCCTCCACCGGGCGCGCCCGCCCCGTTCCCCTTTGTCACCTCGGCCCCGCTCGGGTCGGCCGCCCGCCTCGTCGCCTTTTGCGGCGCGGTCCAGGCCGCGTCGCCCGTCGCCGCCTACGCCCGCCCCGCCCCCGGCCCCACCCCCGGCTGCGAGCACGACGTCGTGTTTGGGGGCGGCACGTTTGTCGACGGGTCGACGGGCGAGGTGAGCGCCGACGGCCCGCTGCGCGCGCCGTACGCCGTGTATTGCCAGGGCGGCGCCCACTGGTCCCAGTGGGCGGCGCCGCTGGAGGGCGCCATTGCGGCGATGCGCGCGTGCGGGTAGGGGGGGGGGCGGAGGGACGGGGAGGGTCTGGCCACAGTTTTTGGGCGGGGAAAGAAAATCCGGGCCCCGCACTCACTCCGGCGCCCGCGGCCGCCCCTCCCCCTCCGTCTTGGCGGCCCCACACTTGACGCAGTCGCCCCGGGCGAGCAGGTTGGCCGCGCCGCACGGACAGCGCCACGCGACCCCGCCACCCTCCGCGGGCCGCTGCTCCCGCCTTTGCGGCCGCGCCCTAGGGGGCGGCGGCGGCGGGTCGTCGAAGAGGGGGACGGGCGCGGCCAGGGCGGCGTCGATCCGGGCGTCGAGGTCGGCCTCCGAGAACCACGCACGCGACGCGCGCAGCAGGGCGGCCCGGCGCTTGGCGGCGGCGGCGTCGGTGACGTCGGCGAGCGCGGCGCGCCAGCGGGCGGCCTGGGCGGCGCGGGCGGCCTGCGGGTGGTGTGGGGGCGAGGGTCGGCGAAGGGCCGCTGTGCCGTCCTTTTCCCTCTCCTCCCTCTTCCTTCTCCTCACCCGACGCTCCACAGCCGCCGCCGCCGCCGCGGTCGCCCCCTCCGTCGCCCCCGCGGCCCTGGCCGTGCGAGCCGCACGCGCCGTCACGGCGCGCGCCGCAGCGCGCGCAGCCTTGACGCCGCGTGCCGCCTCCTGCCGCGCGGCGTCGGCGGCCGCGTCGGTGGCCCACTGCTTGCGCAGGTCTAATCGAGAGAAGAGGGGCGAGGCGTGGGAATGCGGCGAGCCGTCGCGCCGCCGCCGCCCGCCCGCCCAATCGCCTCTCCTTTCACACCTGTCATCCGGCGCTCGTGCGCCAGGCGGTCGTCCAGGGCCTGCCGCGCGCCGGCTGGCGCGGCCGACGCGGCGCGCAAAGCACCGGCGAGCGACGCCGCGTGGCGGCGTTCGACCGCCGCGCGCCAGGCGGCCAGCATGGTGGTGGTGGGATGGGAGGAGAGAGGCGCGGGGCGGGAGGCTGAGGGCAGGCGCCGCCGCCGCCGCGGTCGGGAGAGTGGGGCGAGCGAAGACAGCGAGCCGACCACCCCCACACAACCGCCCTCTGCCCACCGCCGGCCTTCTCTCGCGCTCATCGCGTGGTTGCAGGAGGGTTGAAATGGATAATAAGGCGGCGCCGCGTGAATCGCGGGCGCTGCTGGGAGCAACAAAAAAGCTGCCCCCCCTCTCCCCTCTTCTCCCTCACGCGCCGCTCTCATACGGCGACACGGGGGTGGGCCCGAGCACGATGGGCGCGAGCGCGGCCGACAGGGCTGGGCCAGTGGTCGCGCCGCGCGCGGGGGGGCGCGCGGGGGGGCGTGCGGGGGCGAGGGCGGCGGCGAGCCGGACGGAGAGGGAGGGAGCGGGGGCGGCCGCGACGGGGGCGACCACCGCCGTGCGCGGGATGGCACCAGGGGCGGACGGGAGCACGGAGGCGTTGGAAGCGATTTTGGCGCTGGCGTCGTGAGGCGCCGTCGTCGTCGCCGCCGTCGGCTCGGCCAACGGCGGCAATGCAGACACGACGGCGACCGCGGCGGCCAGGGCGAGGAGGGCGAGGGCGGCCTGTGGGGGCGGGTGGCGGGTTGGCTCGGCGGCAGCGCTGTCGTCGCTGGCGTCTTGGGTGTAACGCCGCCGCCTCTGGGCGCCAGCATCGCCCGCCGCCCCATGCAAGCAATCAGCGTGATTGGCCGCGAGCGCGCGGCGCGCGAGCGGCGGCCGGCGAATGCGCCCGCGGCCCGCCGCATGCGGCCACGCTGGCCCGCCGCGCCGCGGCGGCCTCTCCTCCACTCGTGCCCGCCCCGCGCCGCTGCCACAAGCCACTTATTTACCATGCTCTTCATGGTAGCGGGTGGCGCGCGGTTGGCGTTCGGCGGGCGGAGAGCGAGCGAAGAGTGGCGTTGCGCCGCGCCGTTCTGCGTCCACACCCACTCCTTGCCTTCTCGGCGGCCGCGCGCTCGCCGCCCCCCGTCCTCACCATGTCGGCCGACCAGGAGCTCTTCGAATCCTGGTTCCGCACCGCCAACCGCTCCGGCGATGGCGTCCTGACCGGCGCCGACGCCGTCGCCTTCTTCGGGCGGTCGGGCCTGAGCCAGGGAGTACTCTTTCAGGTGTGGGGAGGGGTGGCTGGGCGCGAGCGTGCGGCGCGGGCGCCACGAAACGCGCCCATCGCGCCGCGCCCCCCTCCCCCCCCTCCTCCCCCCTCCCAGATCTGGCAAATGGTCGCGGGCGACGCCCCAGCCTTGACCAAGCCCCAGTTTTATTCGGCGCTGCGCCTGGTGTCGCTCGCGCAGGTGAGATGGGGGCGTGGGGGGTGGCAGGCTTCGCGCCGCCCCGGCAGCCCTCCAGGCGGGGCCGTGGCGATGGCAGAGGTGCCCTGGTCGGGGCAGCGGCCGGCCGACACCCGAAAACGCTCCCTCCCTTCCCTAAGCGCTCGGACGGCTCCCTCCCCGACGCGGCCGCCCGCCAAGCCCTCCTCGGCCTGGGCACCCCCCTGCCACCCCCCGCCCTGGCCGGCCTGCCCGGCGCGCCGGCCGCGGTGCGCGACTCGTGGACGCCGGCATTTTCTGCCGGCCCGCAGCGCACGCCGCCGCCGCGGCCGGCCGCCTCCGCGCCCGGCGCGCCCCCGCAAGCCGGGACGGGGGCGGTGTGGCCTCCCCTGGCGCGCGCAGACGCGGCCGCGTTCGCGGCCGAATTCGCGCGGCTCGACACGGCGCGCTCGGGCGCCCTCCCCGGCGCCGTCGCCGCGCCCGCGCTCGCGGCCGCTGGCGCCTCCCGGGACGCGCTGCGCGCGGTGTGGGCCGCGGTTGCGGGGGATGGAGGGGAGCTGAGTGCGGCGCAATTCGTCGCGGCGCGCTACCTGTCGGCGCTCGCGGCGGCGGGCGTCGCGCCGCCGGCGACGCTGCCGCCGCCCCCGTTCCCCCCCATCGCGGGCGACGGGGTGGTCGACGCCGGTGCTGCCACCGCCTGGGGTGCCGCTGCCGACGACGGCGACGGCGTGGCCGCGCTCCCGCCGGCGCCCGAGCGGCTGCGCGCCGGCGCGCCGCCGCGGCCGTCCCCCGCCCCCCTCCCGCCTCTCGCCCCCGAGCTCACCGGCCTCGCGGGCGACGACGGCGCCCGCCTGGCGGCCGCCAGAGCCGCCGCGTCCTCCGCCGCCGACGCCGCCGCCGCGGCCGCCGCGGCCGCGGCCGGCGCGGCCGCGCGCGCGGCCGCCCTCACCGCGGCCCTCCAAGAGCTCGCCCTGTTCAAGGCGCGCGCGACCACGGTGCAGCTGCAGGCGAGCCAAAGGGCTGCGGCGGAGGCGGCGGCGGCGGGGGACGCGGAACGGGCGTACGAGTCGGCGTGGGCGGCCGCCGGCCCCTCGCACGAAGCCGCGCGCGCCGCCCTCGACGACCTCACCCGCGCCAAAGCGGCGCGCGTCGCGGCCCAGACGCGGCTGGACGAGTTGAGGGGGGACGTGGAGCGGATGGCGGCGCTGCCGCCGGGGGGGGCAGAGGCGGAGCGGAAGGCGGCGGCGTCGCTCGCGGCGGACGTGGCGGTCGCCGAAGCGGCCGCCGAGCGCGGGCGCCAGCGGCAGGCAGCGGCACTGGCCGCCAAAGCGAGCGCCTTCGCGCGCCTGGAGCGGCTGCGGGCCGCTGCCGCGGCGGCCGACGCGGCGGCGGCCGACGCGTGCGCGGCCGCCGACGCGGCGGCGTCCGACCCGGCGGCGGCCGCGGCCGCCGGGCGGTCTGTTGCCGCCATGGCAGCCGCCGACGCGTCCCTGCGCGAGGCGGCGGCGGCCGCGGGCGTGGCGCTGCCGCCGCTGGTGGGGGGCGGGGGGGGGCGCGCCGGCGCGCCGCCGCTCTCGTCGCCGGAAGCCGCCGCCGGCGGCGCGGCCGATTGGGACGACTGGGACGATGCCGGGTATGATGTCGTGGACGCGCTGCCGCCCGCGGGGGTTGTGGCGGAGGACGACGGAGAGGAGGAAGAGGAGGGGAGCGACGGCGGCGCCCCGGCTGCCGCCTCGCCCAAGGCCGCTCGGGCGGCCTCGCCGGCGTCGTCGTCCGTGAGCGAGGCGGAGGTCGAGCCGCCCGCGCCCGCGGCGGCTGCGCCGGGGTGGGCCGCGTTCGGATGAGCGGGAGAGGGCGGCGCCTTTTAAAGCCCGGTCGCGCGGTCACACGCACGCCCGCCGTGGGCGCGGGCGGCCCGACTGCTCTCCGCTCCCTCAAAACGTGCCCCCATTCCAGCCAAAGTCGGACCGGGCGGCATCGTGGAAGGAGAGGTAGAAGCGGTTTGCGGGGACCCCCAGCCGCGCGGTCACCACGTCGGCGACCGCCCTGGAAATCGCTTTGTTCTTGTCGCCGCCGATGGCGCCGATGGACAGGAGTTCGCCGTAGGCGGCGGGCGCTTCCGTGCCGCCGAACAGGAGGGGGACGTCGGCCCTCGCCGACACGAGGACGTACGACTCGGGCTTCCCTGTCGCGGCCGCCACCGCGGCCGACAGCGCTTTCAGCGTGTCGGACAAGTCGACGCCGTTGCCGGGGACTGGGGTGTGGGGTTGGGGTTGGGTGTTTGGTGGTCGGAGGTTGGGGCGCCCGAGGTCCGCCTGTCGCTCGCGCGCCCGGTGGGTGGCTGCAGGCGCACCGTTGGTGATGATGTTGAGGGTGGGCATGGCTGGAGGGCGTCGATGGAGAGCGGAGAGTGAGCGCGGCGAGCGGCCGCACTCCCTGACGCGGCCGCCGGGCCGGCGGCTAGCCCGACGGTGTGGGTGTGTGGAGTGCCCAGTCGCCCCCTGCTACGCTCCTACTTGCATCGCCAGCCGCCCTGGGCGGCTGCGGCATGCGGGCGCCGGCCCGCAGCGCAGGGCGGGTTCGCCAGCCGCCGCCACCTCGCGTGCCGACCACTAGATTGATGGCGCCATCCATCCATGGGCCGTCAACACGGGCGCGGGCGGCGCCGGGCGACGCGCACGCGTCGCGCGAGTCTTTCCACCCGCTCACGGCGCCGCTCGTCTGGACGGTGGGCATATGGTTTGAGGGGGGGATCAGAGAGCCGGCGCGGCGCGGCGCGTGCGTCGGACGACCCCCTCTCTCCTCTCCAGGGCGACGACGCCGCCGCGCTCGCGCCCGGCTCGCCTCTGTCCTCCCTCCCCCCCTTCTGGAAGGTCATGCTCCTCTCCGACGGCTCCGTCACCCGCCACCTGCACCTGGCGACGGGGGTGGCGGCCACGGTGGAGGTGTTGGGCATGGGGAGGGTCGCCGGCGGGTCGACACTCCCGCCCCCCCTCCCGCCCGGCGCCGAGCTGCTGGCCGAGCCCCTGCTGCAGCGCCGCGTCCTGCTGAAACATGGGACCACGGGGCAGCCCCTGGTGTACGCGGTGTCGTGGTGGAATGAAGAGGCCGCGGCCGCGGCGGTCGGCGCGAAACCCGACGCCCCGATCTGGACCTCGCTCGCCGCCTCCCGCACCGAGCTGTTTCGCGACATTCGGTCGGTCACGCTGGGCGGGTGCCCGGCGCTGGAGGCCATGCTGCTGGGACGGGTGGAGGGCGGGAGCGATCCGCGCTCGACCCCTCCTCTTTTCTGGGGCCGGCACTACATCTTTTGGCGGGGCGGGCGCCCGCTGACCGTCATCTACGAAGCCTTCTCGCCCGCGTTGGCCGAGTATCTGGGGCCGTGCGCGTGAGGGAGGGGGAAAGAGAGAGGGTGGCCGCGCGCGCAACCCTTTCTCCCCCCTTGCAATGCTGTTGCACGCCCGCGCCCCTCACTTTTTGGCGCGCCCGCGAGCTGGAGCAGCCGCCTTCCCCGCGCCGCTCGAGGGCCATTTCGCCGGCCGGCGCGGCAGGTCGGCCGACCGGTCGGCCGGGATGCAGTGCGAGACCAGCACCGCCTCCGTGCTCGCCCGCGCCGCCGCGACGTCCAGGACAACAACTTGGTCGTAGTCCAGGTCGAACCGGGCGTCCCGGCCGGATAAAGCGTCGACGGCCAACACGAGCGAGGCCAAGTCGGCGATGGCCCGCCCGGCGACTGCGCGCACGCGCGTGTTGACGATCTCCTCGACGCCGACCGCGGCGTCGCATGCAAGAACGTGGGCCAGGACCACGATCTGGTCGCCGGGGTGCGCGACCTAGGAGAAGAGCGGTTTTTGGGCTGTCGGCGCGGGCCGCGCGCGCGCGCCGCGCTCTCGTCTCTCTCTCTCTCTCCCCACCTGGCCGTGCATCATCGCGTCCAGCAGCTTGACCGGCGCATCAAAGTCGAAATCCTTGCCATACTCGGCGCGCAGGAGGGGGACCGAGAGGGTTAAAAAAACGAGTCCGCCAAACAGAAAGAAGCTCGGCGCGCGGCCGTTGATGTGGATCGGCACCGCGCGCTCGGGCGCGGACAGAGCGGTGCGCACCTCGAGCTCCTTGCCGTCACGAAGCACTGTGAGCGCCGCCGTCTCGCCCGCGTGTTTGGCGGAGACCAGGAACGAGAACGTGATGCGCTCGTTGGCGCGAAAAAACACGGTCCCGTCGCACGCGATGGGAGTGCCGTCGAACGAGAGCAGGACGTCGCCCTTGCGCAGCACGGCGGCGGCCGGGCTCGTCGGCTCCACACGGCGCACGAGGACGCCCTTTTGGGAGGGCGGCATGGCCAGCGCGCGGCGCAGCGGCGGCGACTCGAGTTTTTGCCAGTCGACGCCGAGCGACATGAACCCGGCAAAGCGCCCGTTGCGCTCGACGTCCTGGCAAAAGTGATGCACGATCGGCGGCGGGATCACGTACCTGGAGCGGGTGTGTGCCGGGGTTGGGCCGGCGCGGCGCGCAGCGCGCGGCAGCCGCGGCCGCTCTGTCACCGCGCGTGGTCGAGTCGACGGCGCCGCAGACCGTGCCGCCCGCGAGCGCGGCGGACCGGGCGCGGTCTCCACAAAACGGCCCCCCTGCCACGCCTCCCGCCTCTCACCCGATGTTCTCCGCGTCCGACCCCGCCATCGATTGGAACGCGATGCCCACGCATTCACCCGCCTGGTTGAAGCATGGACCCCCACTGTTGCCTCCATTGATCGCGGACGACGTCTGCAGGCCCAAAAGCTCGGCCGCGCCGTGCACGTAGGAGATGACCTGAAAAAGGGTGGGGTTGAGCGATGATCGGGGTGGTGCGAGGGGTGGAGCGGCCGACGCGCTCGCCTGCCTCCCCTCCTCCCTCTCTCCTCTTCCTGACCTCGATCCGGGACGCGACGCCGGACGTGACCGAGAGCGAGTCGCCGCCAATGGGGTACCCCACCACCGTGACGTCGTCCTGCAGCCGCGGCGTCGCGCCAAACGCGACCGCGGGCGGCGCGCGCGGCCCGCGCCAAAAGGATTCGTCGTCGACCGCCAGGAGCGCGATGTCGCACTCGGGGCCGATGGCCAGGACGCGGGCCACGAACTTGGTGTCGTCGCCGCGGCGGCGCACTTGGACCTAGAGGGGAGAAGAGGAGAGAGGGAGGAGGGTGGTTGCGAAAAAGAGAGGGCGGCAGCGGCTGCGACCCCGACCCTCGAGGGCGGCAGCGGCTGCCAACCCCCACCCTCCCCCTGGAGGGTGGGGATTTAAAGGATGAGAGTTTAAACTCTCTCACCTGGGCAGCGTAGTCGACCGAGTGCGCATTCGTGAGGATGCGTCTCCCTTCAATCGCAAACCCGGACGACGTCGACGCGGCCTGCCGCTTGCGCTGCCAGGGTTGCGAAAAATTGGGCTCCGCATGCACACAGAATACCTTTACGACCGAGTCCATCATGCGGGAGGAGAGAGGGGGCTCCGAAGAGTCGGCACGGTGGCGGTCGCGGTCGGCGCACGGCGACGCGGGGGCGGACGGGCCGCGGTCGCCGCCACCCCGTTTGCCGCGCTTTGGAGGGTCGGCGTCGTCGCCGGAGCCGGGGTCATCGCGCCGGCGGCGGCCGGCGGCGCGGGGGGTTGGGGCGGGGTCGGCGGTGGCCTAGGGAGAAGGGGGTCCGGCGTCGGCCGACGCCCGGCCCGTTCTTCCACACCGCCTGCATTGCAGTTGCATGTCGCACCTGGGGCGCCGCGCCCGCCTTGGGCGCCTTGCGCGGGGCCATAGCGGCGCGCGGAGATCTGCTGCCTCGCCCGGCTCTTGGCGACTCTGTGGCGGTGTGTGGACCGGCAGCGATGCCGGGCCCGGATCGACGGGGGTGCGGCGGACGCGCTGGCCGCGGCAAAGAGAGAGTGCAGGCGGCGGCGATTGCGACGGCGCCACTCTGCTGCCGCCCACCACCCCCACCCCCTCAACCATCATGGCCGCCGCCGCCGCCGCGCTCGCCGCCGCGCGCGACGTCGTGCGGGCGACGCCGCTCGACCGGCTCGCGCCGGCCGACGCGCGCGAGTACCTGCGGCTGGTGCGAGAGAGAGAGAGAGAGAGAGAGAGAGAGAGAGAGAGAGAGAGAGAGAGAGAGAGAGAGAGAGAGAGAGAGAGAGAGAAAGAGAGAGAGAGAGAGGTTGATTGGTGGCGTGCGCGGCGGCCGACGCGGGCGCGGGTCGACGCCCTCTCGATCCCCCAGGCGCGCGAGCAGCGGGCGGCCGACCACCGGGACGTCGCTCGCGTCGCGTCCCACCTGCTGCGGTCGCACCGCGCCTCCCTCACTGATGAGGACGAGGCGTGGGCGGTGACGGAGCAGGCGGTCGTGGCCGCCGCGGCGTGCGGCGCCGCGCGCGCGGCCGCGCCCGCCCTGGCCCGCCTGCGCGACCGCTTCCCCGACTCGAGGCGCGTCGACGCCCTCACCGCACTCTACCTGGACGCGATCGGCAAAGCGGACGAGGCGGACGCGCTGATTGCTGGCGCGCTCGACGGCGCCCCCGCGTCCCCTCCCCTTCTCAAACGCGCCGCCGCCCTCGCCCGGTCCCGGGGCGACGCCCGCGCCGCCATCACCGCTTTAACCGCCTTCCTGGACGCCGTGCAGACGGACGCGGACGCGTGGGCGCAGCTCGGCGACTGGCACGCGGCCGCGGGCGACGCCGCGCGCGCCGCGTTTTGCTATGAAGAGGCCACCCTGCACGCGCCCACGAGCGCGGCGGCCCACACGAGGCTCGCGGACGCGCTGGCCGCGGGGCGGGGGCCGGGGCGCGGGGTCGCCGCGGCGCGCCCGCACTATGCGACCGCGTCCGCCCTGGCCGGTGGCGACGGCGACGCGCGCGCCCTGTGGGGCCTGGTCGCCACCGACGGCGGCGGCAAGGCGGGCAAAGGCGGGGGTGGGCCGGCGACCGCGCTCGCGGCGGCCGCGCTGCTGCGGCGGTATCGGGCCGAGGCGCCCGCCAAGCTCCCCCTGGCCGAGGCCGCGCTGCGCGGGTTGGGCGTCGACCCGAAGAGTGTGGCGTGAGGGCGGGCGTGTGGTCGCCGCCTCCCTGCTCGCGCTCTCTCTCGCAGCAGCGGCGGCGGCGGCGGCAGCGCCGCGCAGACGGCGCGTACGCCCCTCGCGCCCCGCATCGCCCCCCCTCTTCGCCGGGTCCCGCCCGCCCGCCCGCCATGGCGGGCGCCGACGCGCCGCCGGGCGCCGTCCCCCCCCCGCCCCCGCCGCCGCCGCGCCCCGCCGGCTTTGGCGGCGGGTTCAAGCTCAAGCTGAAGATGCCGTCGCGGCCGCCTGGCGACGGCGCGGCGGGCGGCGTGGCGCGGCCGCCGGCGCACCCGCCACCGCCGCCGCCGCAGGCCGCGCCCAAGCGCGCGGCCGACGCGCCGCTGCCCGGCGCCGACGCGCGCCCCGTGCAGAAGCTCAAGATCACGTTCAAGTACGAGAGATGGAGAGAGGGGGTGGAGGGTGGCGGTGGGTTTGGTCGACCGACGCCGACGCGCGTCCCCCCTCTTCTCCTCCCTCCCTCCTCCCCAGGGGCCTCGCGTCGTTCGCCGCCGGCAAGCTGAAGATCAAGCCGCCGGCCCCACCGCCGCCTCGCGCGCCCTCACCGCGCCCGCGCCCCCCTGTCCCCGCGCTCGCGCACCGCCCGCGGCGCGCGCGCGCCGCGCCCTCGTCGCGCGGCGACCGCTCGTCCGAGTCGCCCGCGCCCTCGACCCGCCCCCGGCGCTCGCCCGCGCCCCGGTCGCCGCCGCCGAGACCGCCGGTCGCGCCCGCGGGGCCGCACCCGCGGCTGTCGACGACGCGCCCGCCGCCGCCGTCGTGCGCCGCCGCTCTAGACCCCGACGCGCCCGACGTGCCGCCGACGCCCGCGCTCATGACGGCCGCCATCGACAAGGTGTCTAAGCGGGACAAAGGGGGGACGTTCAGGGACGCGCCGACGGACGACTGGGCCCCCGGCTACTCGCGCATCGTCGAGCGCCCAGTGTCGCTCGCCATCCTCCGTGCGGGGTGCCTGTCCGGCGCCTACACCGTCTGGGACCAGCTGGCGCGCGATTTCGACCTCATGTTTGACAATTGCCGGTGGGTAGAGGGGGGGGGGGGGGGGAGGGAGGACAGGGAAGAGGGAGGGAGGAAGGACGGGGGAGGAAGGCCGGCGCGCGCGGCCGAAACCCGCACAAACCCCATCCACCCCTCCACCCCCTCCCCCTCCGCCATCAGCATGTACAACGGCCCCGATTCCGAGTTTGGCCAGATGGCCGACGCGCTCCAGGCCCGCTCCGCGCGCATCCTGTCGTTTGCCCGCGCGGGCGTCACTGACATGCGCCCCGGCGCCACTCCGTCCTCCATGCTGCGCGAGCAGGCCGGCCGGCGCGCGCGCGAGGAGCGGACGGCCGCGCCCGAGCGAGACGACGCCTCCCGCCGGGACCGGGGCGAGCGCGGCGAGCGGATCGACCGCCGCGAGCGCGGCGAGCGCCCGCCGCGTGACCAGCGCGCCCCCCCGCCCCCGCGCCCCGCCCGCCGCCCCGCCAGCTTTGGCCGGGGTGCGTTCCGGGTCGACATGGTGGTCGCCGCCGACGGCCTGCCGCGCGGCGCGGCGCTGCCCAAGCGGCGCACCTACCCCGCGCGCGTGACCGACCCCACCCTCGCCGCCGCGGGCGGCCTGTGGCGCGGCCACAACGCCGAGGGTCACGCGCTGCCGGGCGTGCTGGGGCTCATGCCGCTGTACAAGGGGGCGCCGCCGGCCGACGCGTACGCGACGTCCGTCGCGCGGTTCGCCTCCCGCCTCACGGGCGCCGCCCGGGACATCGCGCTGTCCATCGCGGCGGCCACGCTGCCGAATCAGGGCCAGGCGGCGGCGAGGTGAGGGAGAGAGAGAAAGCGTATTGAGGGGCGAGCGCACTGATCCGGGTCGGGGGAGAGGGGATGGGCGTTGCTGTCCCGGTCCGTGTGTGTCGGTTGCAGGCGGTCAAATCAGCGGTGCGGCGCAGTCTCTCCCTCCCTCCCTCACCCGCCTCTCCGTCGGAGCAGCCACGCCGCGTCGGCCGGCGGCGGCGGCGCGGGCGCAGCGGCGGCCGCGGGGTCGAGCGGGGCCAGTTCCTCGCCCTCGTCCAGGGAGGAGCAGTCGCTGGCGTCGCCGTCGGCCGCGCCGGCGTCGGGCGCCGCGCGGGCGGCCGCTTCAGCCGCCTCGGCGGTCACCCCCTTGCCGAGCCGCCACCGCGACCCCGGCCGCCGCTTGCCGCCCCCGTCCATGAGCGCCGTCTCCGAGCCCACCGGCGGCGGCCGCCCGTCGGCCGCGGCGGCGGCGGCGCGCAGCGAGGCGAGGACGGACGGCGCCGCGGCCGGAAACCCATCCGACGCGTACGCCCAACTCGCCCCCTGCGCCGACGCGACAAACACAAACACGCGCGCGTCCGCTTTGGACGCGAGCACGGCTGCGGCGCGGGCGATGGCGGCTTTGCGCTTGGTGAGGGTCTGGTTTAGAGCGCGCGCAGTCTAAGAGGTGAAAGGGGAGGGGGCATGGGGGGCCGCCCGCCCCTCGCGCGCCGCCGCGTCGCCTCCACCACACGCCGTACACACCAGGGGCGGCTCGTGCCTGAGGCGGCGCGGCGCCCGCGCGCGCGGCGGCGCCGATGGCCCCGGCGCGCCGTCGCCCGCGGCCGCCGCCGAAGTGGACGGCGGCGGCGCGTCCGCCATGGCGGGCGGCCGCCGGGGCGGCGGGGGCGAGGGGGGAGAGGTGTGGCGTTGACGCGCCGCGCGCGCCCGTCGCCGCTGCTGCCACCGCCCGTGCTCCGTTTCTTGCAAAAGCACGCTCCTCACAACCGTGCGACACCCCTCTCTCCTCACACGCGCCCCCACCAGAGACAGTGCTGGCGCACGCGCTGGCCGTCAAGCAACTCCAACACCTCTTTCGGCGGCCCCAGCCCCAGCGCCTGCGCCCGCTCCCAGCGCGCGCGGCGGGACGCGGGCGAGAGGCAGGGGCCGAAGCGGGAGTCGAGGTCGAACGCGCGCAGGCGGGCTTCGGCGGCGGCGGCGAGGCCGGTCGCGGGCGGGCGCTTGGCGGCCGCGCACGCGTCGGCGCCGGCTTTGACAACCTTGACGTCGGGCGCGGCGCCGCCCTTGCGGCCGCGGAAGCCGAGCGTGGTCGCGCCGTCGGCCTTCGCGGGCTGCATGCCGGGCCGGGGCGGCGAGCGATGGGGAGGCCGCCGGGCGCGATGTGCCGTGTGCGGGTGAGAGGCCGCTAGTGGCGCCGGCGTGGGCCGAGGAAAGAGAGTGACTGCGAGCTCACGGCGTCGTGCTGGCGAGGTGTCACCTCTCGATCACTCTGCGACGCCCGCCGGCAGCCGGATGAGCCCGATCATCACCCTGCGACTCTTGCCGGCAGGATGAGCGCGACGGCGACCTGTAACACATTCCGCCTTCCACTTTTCGCCTTCCGCCATCATTCCATGACCCCCACCGGCAGCCGGATGAGCGGCTTGTACACCGGGTTGTACATCCGGTTCTTGATGTGCGCCTCGAGCGCGGTCGCGCCCGCGGCCAGGGCCGCGCGCGCGGGCGCCGACCCGACGCGCCCTTCGCTGTCGGCCGCGCGCATCACCGCGGCCGCCACCTGGGTCGATATCTCGCGAATCGCAGACAGTTTGGGGTAAATGGCGCCCTCGGCCGAGTCGGCGGGGTCGATGAGCGCGGGGAGGGCTTCCGCGGCCGCGGCGAGCATCGCGTCGGTCACGGCGCCGGTCTCCCCCAGGAACGCGCCCAACGCCAGCCCCGGAAACACGTACATGTTGTTGGCCTGCGACGAGCGCATGACGCCGCCGCCAGGCAGGTTCACGTCGGCCTGGGGCGACCCGGACGCAAATATCGCGCGCCCGCCGGTCGCGGCCGCCGCGTCGGCGGCCAGGCACTCCATGCGCGACTGCGGGTTGGACAGCGGCATGACGACCGGGCGCCGGCCGTCGGGGACGCCGGCCGACAAGGCCGCCAGGACGGCGGGCGTGAAGAGGCGGCCGGCGCCGGAGAGGCCGATCAGAACGTCAGGTTTGACGCGCGACACGACGTCGAGCAAGTTTTCTCCCTCGACGTCCCCTCCCCCTGCCGGCCGGGCAAAGGGCGCGACTGCGGGGTCCAGAAACGTGCCGCGCGCCCTCGTGACGAGTCCGTGCGCGTCGAGGACCCAGAACCTCGCCGCGGCGGCCGCGGGCGCCGCGCCGAGCGCGCGCATCGAGGCCGCCACCATGCGCACGACGCCGAGCCCCGCCGACCCCGCGCCGACGACCACGATCTTTTGGTCGGTGAGCGCCTGGCTGGGGAGCCCGTTTGCTTTGAGCGCGCCGTGAAGGCCCGCGACGGCGGTCGCGGCGGTGCCTTGAATGTCGTCGTTGAAGGTGAGGTGGTGCGAACGGTACCGCTCCAACGCAATCGACGCGACGTCCGTCGAAAAGTCTTCAAACTGGAGCACGGCCTTGGGGTAGCGCGTCGTGAGGGCGGTGACCAGTTCGTCCAAGAGCGCGAAATACGCGTCGCCCGTCAGCCGCTCCCTCGCCAACCCGCCGTACGCGGGGTCGGCGCGCAGGGTTTTGTTGTCGGTGCCGACGTCGAGCACGATGGGCAGGACGCGCGACGGGTGGAAGCTGGGGGGACGAGGGAGGCGGCGCGGGTGGGCGACGGCTCGACGCTCGCTCCCGGCCACTGCCCCACCCCACCCCACGCCGCACCCGGCCGCCGCGCAGTACAGGTTCAGTTTGCCGATGGAAATGGCCAGGCCGTTCGCCCCCAGGTCGCCCAGGCCCAGGACGCGGGAGCCGTCGGTGAGGACGATCGCGTCGACCTCTTTCGCGGGCCAGTTCCACAGGATGGGGGCGAAGCAGCCGGCGTCGTCCGCTGAGAAGACCATGCCCCGCGGGCGCTGCGAGATGAGGCTGAGGCGGGAGAGGGAGCGAGCGTCGGCGCGGCGCGGCGCCCGCACTCGCGCCTCTCCACCCCCCAACCCGCCGCTCTCTCACTGGTGGTTGAGCGAGGCCCAGCCCACGGTGGGCGTGTACACCAGGGGGGCCAGCTCGGCAAAATTCTGGGGGCGGGAGGGGACGAGGGGTGGTCGGGGTCGGAGAGACGCTGCTGCCACCCCCAACCCTCGCACTCTCCCCCCCCCCCCCGCCCCTTGGGCCACTCGTGCACCTTGACCAGCACCGAATAAAACAGGGTCTCGTTGCGGTCGAGCAGCGCGGTGAGCGCCTTCCACTTGCGCACGCAGCCGGAGTCGATGCCCGTCTCCTCGATCGCGTTGGGGTCGATGTAGTCGGGGCCGTAGCGCAGCTCCTCGAGGAAGCGCGAGGATTGGGCCTCGATGGAGTTAACACGCGGCGGGAGCAAACCCCTCAGCTTGAGCCTTTCCCGCTCCGCGAGCGTGAAGGCCGACCCTTTGTTGATCAGAGGGTCGTGGATGAGGTCCAGGCCGTTGCTGCGGACGACGCGGGGGGGGCGCGGCGGGTCGTCGGGGACGTACCCGAACGACGGGCCGGCAAAGCCGCGGGCCAGGGGGCGGGTGATCGCCCCCCGGCGGGCGATCAACGCGGCGAGCGCGGCGGCCATGGTGTCGGCGGGCACAGCCGGCGATTGGGCGGCAGTGTGCGGCCGGTGCCGACGCGGCGCGCCACTCCTCCCCGATGCGGCGCGCCGCCGCCGCCCTGGCGCGCCGCGCGGCGGCGACGGCGCGCGGCTCTCCGGCGCGAGCGCCAACCGCCGCCCGCGCGCTGGCCACGGCCGCGCCTCCTGCCGCCGACGCCGCCGAACTGGCCAAGTTCCGGTCCTACGACTGGTGGGACCCCTCCGGCCCCGCCGCCCCCCTCCACGCGCTCAACCCGGCCCGGGTTGGGTTTGTGCGGGAGGAAGTGTTGCGTTCCGCGGCGGTGCGTGGCGTCGCGCCCCCCTCCCCCGACGAACCCCCTCTTGCCCGCCTCCGCCTGCTCGACGTCGGCTGCGGCGGCGGCATCCTGGCCGAAGCGTTGGCTCGCCTGGGCGCGGCCGTGACGGGGATCGATGCCGGGGAAGAAGGGCCGGCGGCGGGCGCGGCGCACGCGGCGCACGACCCGCCGCTCGCCGCCCGCCTCGACTATCGCGCTGGCATCGCCGAGGCCGAGGCCGCATCCCATCCAGGCCAATACGACGCGGTCGTCGCGTCGGAAGTGATAGAGCACGTGCCCGACCCCGCGGCGTTCGTGGCCGCGCTCGCGCGCGCCGCCGCGCCCGGCGGCGCCGTCATCCTCTCGACCCTCGCCCGCACCCCGCGCTCCTGGGCGGTCGCCATCGCGGGCGCGGAATACGTGGCACGCCTGCTGCCCCCGGGGACGCACGATTGGGGTCGATTCATCAACCCGGAAGAACTGGCCGCGCTCGGCGACGGCGCCGGCCTCGACCTGGCCCGCCTCGCGGGCATGGCCCCCGTCGGCCAGCGCGCGCGGTGGGTGCTGACGGACGACCCGAGCGTCAACTACATCGCGGCGTTTGTGAAAAGGGACGAGGGGTAGGGGCGGGTGCGAGTGTTGCGTTGCCGCCCTCCCTCACAACCCGCTCGCGCCCCGCACCCCCTACACGCGATGCACGCGCCTCGCGCACTCGCCGGCCCCCGCGCGTCGGCGCCGTCGTGCCCCGCGGCGCGCGCTACGGCCGCGCCGTGCCCGCGCCGCCCCGCGCGCACCCATCTCGCCCCCGCCGCGCACGCGCCCGGCGCGGCCGCGACCGAGAAGCGGCCCGGCGAGAAAAAGGGTGAGACGGAGGGGAGGGTGGGCGCCGCGGCGGGCGCGCGACGTGGCGCCCGCGGCTCGGCGCTTCGCATTCCGGCCCGCCGCGCCCGCCATGCCGCCATCCAACACGCCCACACACCCCCTCGCTTCTTTACTCCATCAGGCTTTGTCGAGGAGATGCGGTTCGTCGCTATGAAGCTGCACACGCGCGACCAGGCGCCCAAGGAGGGGGGGCGCGAGGCCGCGCACAACCCGTGGGCCGAGGTGGGGATGTGGGGCAGGGGTGGGGTGGGGTCGGGCGGCGTTTGGAGGGCGGACAGCTCCCATCAACCCTGCTCCCTTCCTCCCTCCTCGTCCCTCCTTGCAGTGGAAGCCGACGCGGGAGGGCTACCTGCGCTTCCTGGCCGAGTCGCGCGCCGTGTACACCGCCCTGGAGGCCGCGGTCGCGTCCGACGCGCGGTACGCGGCGCTCCGCGCGACCGGCCTCGAGCGCGTCGCGTCGCTCGACGCCGACATCGCCTGGTTCAAAAGCGAGCACGGGTTGGAGCCACCGGCCCTGGCCGAGGATGGGCCCGGGAAGACGTACGCGCTGATGTTGACGGAGTTGGCAGCAAACGACCCTCCCGCGTTCATCTGCCATTTCTACAACGTCTACTTTGCGCACACCGCCGGCGGCCGCATGATCGGCACCAAGCTCTCCGACATGCTGCTGGACCGCAAGGAGCTTCAATTCTACCAGTACGGCGGCGCGGACCACAAACCGCTCCTCGACGCCGTCCGGTCCTCGATCGACGCCGCCGCCGACGGCTGGACCCGGGACCAGAAGGACGCCTGCCTGAACGAGACGGCGGCCTCGTTCCGCATGTCGGGCGCGCTGCTGCGCGCGATCGCGGGCGGTTGAGAGAGGGAAGGGGGAGGGAGCGCAGGGCGGCGGTCGGCGGCCCGTTCTTCTTCCCTTTTTCCCCGGGCCGGGGCGCGCGTGTTGGCAGTCGGCCGCGGCACACGGCAGAAGCGAGAAAGCAGGGTTACAGGCATCCCAAAAAACGCGGCGCGCGTGCGCCGTCTCTCAACCACCACCACCGCCCCCCCCACTCCCCACGACCCCGGGCGGCGGAAACCTCAACACCCGCGCCGCCGCCAGCGTGGCATCCGCCGGGCAGTACGGGCACTTGAACGCGCGCCCCGGCGCGCGCGCAAGCGACGACGCCGACTCACGGCACAGCACGTGCCCGCACGGCAGCAGCACGGGCGGGTTGGCCGCGGTCGCGGTGTCTTTGGAGACGGGGCAGGAGAAGACCGAGGAAAAGGCAAACTCTGGGCCGAGGTCGGCGTCGACCGGGAGTTCGTCCCCCGCGGCCGCCGCGGCCGCCGCCGCCGCCCTGTCGCCGCCGCCCGCCTTGGCCGCCAGCTTGAGCAGGGTGGGCAAGGCGGCCGCGCCGGCCCCCAGCGCGGTCAGGAGCGGCGGGCGGGGGGGCTGGCCCGCGAGCGCGGCGGCGGCGGCGCGCACCGCCGCCTCGAGCGCGCGCCACGGCGCGTCGCCGTCCAGGGCGGCGTAACGAGACGGCAGCGCCCGCCCCGCCGCCACAAACGCCAGCGCCCCCATGAGCGCCTGCACGTCGGCGAGGCGGGCCGCGGCGGCGGCGGGAAACGCGGCGCGCGCGAGCGCGAGCGCGGCGGCGCCGCCGCCGGGGCCGCGCGCGGCGTCCAGGAACTGGACGGTGACTAGGGTCCACTCCAGGTCGGCGGCGGCGGCCTCGCCGGACGCACGGGCGAGCGCGGCGCGGCGGGCACGGACCCAGGCGAGCGCGGGGGCGAGCGACCGCTCCCCGAGCGCCCTCAGCACCGCACCCGCCTCGGCAAACGGCGCGACAAGCGCTTCACCGTCGCCCAGGCCGGCTTCCGCCGCCAGCGCGCGCGCGGCGGCGTGGCGGCCGGTCGCTGCGAGAAACGCGGCAGTCGCTGCGTCGAGCGCGCGCGCGTCCGTGGGCGCCGGCGACCGCAGGGCGGCGCACGGGTTGGGGTGGAAGGCGCGGTCGATCGACTGTAGAGGAGGGGAGAGAGGGAGGCGTCGGCAGCGAGCGGCAAAGACCGCGAAGCGCGCGCCCCGTCCCTCTTCTCTCTTCTCACCTTGCCCAGCCGCGCCACGGCGCCGTGCAACTCTTTCGTGGCTGCCGCCACGACGCCACCAGCTTCGTCGGGCGCCAGGGCGGCCGCGGCGGCCGCGAGCGCGGCGCCGGGGTCGCCCCCGCCCCGCACGTCCGCCGCCGCTGCCGCCACCGCCGCCAGCGCGCTACTCAACGCCACCTCGGTCGACGCCGCCGTCAGCTTTTGCTTCTTGACGACGCGGTCGGCGTCGGCGAGCGCGGCGAGGAGGGGGTCCGGGGGGGGGGGGGCGTTGGCCATGGAGGCGTCCGTCGAGTCCTTGTCTCCTCGCGCGCCCGCGAGCGGGTGTGGCACCCGTGTCGCACCCGAGACGGGCGGCGTCCGGGGGCGCCGAGGGCGGGAGTGCGCGCCGTTGGCACCCGGCCGCACTCCCCCTTCTCTCTCCTTGCAGCCACGACGCCCGCCGCCGTCGCCGTCGCCGCCGACGGAGGGCGCGCTCTCGATCCGCGCACGCTCGACGCGGTCGCCAGGCTCGAGCGCGCCTGCTTCCCGCGGGCCGACGCGTGGGACGGTGAGTGCGGATGGGGGGGGGCGTTGGGGCGCCGCGTGCGTGCAGGGGCATGCGGCACGCTTCAGGTCGCTCGCGGGCGGGCGTCGGCCCGCGGTGCCGCGTCCCGCCGCCCCCGTCCCCGCCGCCGACGGCCCGATCCCGCAGCGTCCGCCGTCCGCAGCGAAGCCTCCAAGCGCAACGCGCTCCTGCTGATCGCCACAGACGACGAGGTGTGTGTGTGTGGATGGAGGGAGGAAGGAAGCGGCGGAGCTTCGAGCGCGGTGACGACCCCCCTTTCTCTCTCCTCCCTATCCCTCTTCAGCCTTCGACGCTCGCCGGCTACCTCTTTGCGACCCGCACCGGGTCGTCTCTGCACGTGTCCCGCGTCGCGGTCGCGCCAGACCGCCGGCGCCGCGGCGTCGCGCGCGCGCTCCTCGCGGCGGCCGCGACCCCTTCCAAGCGCGGCGCGCGCCCTCCCCTCGCGCTCACCCTGCACGTCGACCCTGCCAACGCCGGTGCGGTTGCGCTGTACAGAGCGGCTGGATTCGAGGACGACGGGCGGCTGCCAGACTACTACAGCACCGGCCGCGACGCGGCGCGCATGCTCCTGACGCCCTGAACGCGCTCCAGCCGCAGCCACCTCACCCTTCTTCATGGGCCGCAAATCTGGGCGGGGATCGCGCCTGCGGCGCGCCGCCGCCGGGCGCGGCAAAAAATCGCGCGGCGGTGGCGCGTCGCCGACGCCGACGCCGCCGCCCGAGGGCGAGAGGGGGCCGGCGGCGCCGGCGGTGCGGGACGTGACGCCGGCAGCCGCGACGTCCGACTCGGAGTCGGACCGTGGCGGGCGCGGCGACCGGCGGACGTGCGCACGCCCGCCGGCCGCGGCGGCTGCCGGGCTCTCGCTCTCGCCCTCGCCCCTGCCGTCGCCAAGCCCTGGGGCCAAGGTCAAGGAACCGACGAAGGAGGAGGGAGACGCGCCGAAAGCCGTCAACGGGGCCGCCTCCGCCAAGCCGCCTGCGCCTCGCGAGCCGGGCCGCGACGTCGGCCTCGCCACCCCGCCGCCCGCCGCCGGCCAGCTCGACAAGTTCAGGGCCGAGTTGGACGCCATGGTTGCCGCCTGCGCGCTCACGGACGCTGAAGCCGCTGCGCGCGACGCCGCGGTGGCGGCGGTCGAAAAAGCGGTCGCGGCCGCCGGCCTCGCCGCTGGCGCGGCCGCCACCCCCTTTGGCTCCACCGCCACCCGCACCGCCACCCATGCGTCCGACGTCGACATCGAGATCACGGGCGTCGCGGCGCCGGGGCCGGGCGGCGGGTTCGAGGGCGGCGCGCGGGACGACGCGGTCGCGGCGCTGGAAGCCGTCGCGGCGCGCCTCAAGGCGTCGACCGACCCGTCGTTCGCCACCGTCGAGCTCGTGCGCGGCGCGCGCGTGCCCCTGGTGCGCGCGACGACCGCGGGCGACGCGGGCGTGGCGGTGGACATCAGTCTGTCCGACGGCCGCGGCGCGGCCGCCGCCGCCGCGCTCTCCGTTGCGCTCGCCGCCGCGCCCGCGCTGCATGGCGCCCTGATCGCCCTCAAAGCCTTGCTGCGCCAAGCAGGGCTGGACGACGTGCACCGGGGGGGGCTCGGGTCGCACTGCCTGGCTTTGATGGCCCGCGCGCACGTTGCCGACCCGGCGCCACCCCCCGCCGCCGCCGCGGACGCGTTCCTCTCCTTCCTCCAACGCTACGGCGCGCTGGACGCGGCCGCGACCGCGGTCTCCAGCGACGGCGCGTTTGTCCCTCGGCCGTCCCTCGCCGCCGCGGCCCCCCCCCCGGCGGGCGAGCGCCGGCTCGCGGTCGTCGACCCGGTCTCCGGCCGCGACGTCGGCGGCGCCGTGTCCCGCCTGCGCGCCCTGCAGTCGGCCTTCAGGCGGGCCGCGCGCGGGCTCGCGAGCGCGCTGGCGGGCGAGGGGCCGGTGCTGGCCGCGGCGGTCGACGCGAGTGCGGCCGCGAGGCGGGCGCCGGCGGGCGGCCGCCGGGCTGCGTCGCCGCCCGTGGCGGTCGGCGCCAAGCTGCCCCCTCCGGCTCTCGGCGCCGACCCGCCCGCCTCCTTCAACGCTCTCGCTCGGGAGGCATCCGCGCCGCTGGCCGCCGCGGTGCGGCGCGGGCGGCTCGCCCCCACCGCGCTCGACGCGCGTGCGCTTGCCGCGCTGGCCGCCCTCCCCCCCCGCGCCCAGGGCGCTGCCGTCGCCGACCTGCTCAACTTTGCGGGCGGCGCGACGCAGGGCGTGCGCAACCCGAGCGCGGTCCTGATGAAGGCGGTGGGCGCCGCCGCGGCGCGCGGCGGCGGCGGTCCGCCGCCGCAGCCCCGCCCTCCCGGCCCCACCATCTGCGCTGACGCCGGCGCCCTGCTCGACCGCGCGACCGCGGCCGGCCGGCTGCGCCCGGGAGCGCTGGCCCCGCGCGCGCTGGACGCGCTCGCGTTTCTGCCGCCCGCGCTGCAGGCCGCCGCCGCGGCCGACCTCGCTGCCGCGCCGCCCCACGTTCTGGCCCGGGACGGCCCCTCCCGCGTGCTGGAGGACGCGGTCGCCTTCCACGCGGGCGCGGTGGGGCTGCCCAAGCCGCCGCCGCTCGCCGAGCCGAAGAAGAAAAAGTCGCACGCGCGCTCGCGCTCGCGCTCGCGCTCGCGCGACCGCCGCCGCCGGCGGTCGCCCTCGCGCTCGAGATCGCGCAGCCGGGACCGGCGCCGGCGGAGGCGCCGGTCTCGCTCTCGTTCTCGCTCCCGGTCGCCGCGGCGCGCGCCCGGCCCGCCGCCCGGTTTCATCCCCGCCCCCGGCTTCGCCCCCCCACCCCCGCCCCCCGCCATCGCGCAAATCGAAGCCTTGGAAGCGCGCGGCGCCCTCCCCATGCGCTGCCTGGACCCGCAGGCGGTCGCCGCGCTCGGCGCCGCGCCGCCGCCCGTCGCGGCGGCCGCCGTCGCCGACCTCGCCGCCGCCGCGCGGGCGGGCCCCCTGCGCAACGCGTCGGCGTACCTGTGCAAGGCGTTGGCGACGGCCCGGGCGCGCATGCAGTGATGGAGGAGGGGAGGCAGGAGTGCAAATGCGCGTCCCCTCTCGCTTTCACAGCCCCCCCGCTCCCTCCTCTCCCGTCACCCGTCGCGCACCACCCCCACGAACGCGGCCTCCGCGAGGTCGACCGCGCGCCCGAGGGCGGCGGCTTTGTTGACGGTTTCCTCGAACTCCGCGGCGGGGACCGAGTCGGCGACGATCCCGGCGCCCGCCTGAATGTAGACCGTCCACTCCCGCCGCGGCCGGTCCCCCCCCGCGTACGAGTACGCCCCGTCCTTGACCGCGGTGGGCACGACCATGGTGCGCAGGGCGAGGGCCATGTCGAGCCCGCCCGCAAACGCGAGGTGGCCGACGCCGCCGCCGTACGGCCCCCGTTTGGCGGCTTCCAGCTGGTCGATGATCTGCATGGCCCGCACTTTGGGCGCGCCGGACACCGTGCCCGCGGGGAGCGCGGCGCGGAGGGCGTCCCACGCGGTGAGCTCGGGGCGCAGCAACCCGGTCACCGTGCTCGAGATGTGCATCACGTGCGAGTAGCGCTCCACCTGCATCAGGGCGTCGACCGAGACCGAACCGTGGTCGCACACGCGGCCGACGTCGTTGCGGCCGAGGTCGACGAGCATGACGTGCTCCGCGCGTTCCTTGTCGTCGGCGAGCAGCTCCGCCTCGGCCGCCGCGTCGGCCTCGTCGCTCGCCCCCCTCGGCCGCGTCCCCGCCAGGGGCCGGTTGGTCACCGTGCGGTCCGCGCCGACGCGGCACAGGATCTCCGGGGAGGAGGCGACGAGGATGGCGCCGCGCGCTTGGAGATAAATCATGTAGGGCGACGGGTTGACGACCCGCAGCGCCCTGTAGATCTCAAACGGGTCGGCATACGTGCGCCGCTCGAAGCGCTGGGAGAGGACGAGCTGGAAGACGTCGCCCGCGGCGATGTGGCCTTGGACCGTGGCGACCGCACCGAGAAACTCGTCTTTGCTCATGTTGGACGCCGCCGCCGCCGGCTTGGCCGCGGTGGCCAGCCCGACACGCGCGGTGGGCAGCGAGGGACCGCCGACCGACCCCGCGGCCGCGAGCCGGTCCGTGAGCGCGGCGAGGCGCGCCGCGCCATCGGCGTACGCGTGCGCGACGGATTCAAACTCCTCCACGTGCACCCACGCGACGCAGTAGGCCAGCTTGGACGCGCCGTCGAAGACGACGACGTCGTTGTACAGGGCGAGGTGCATGTCGGGCAGGCCGTCGGTGTCGGGCGGCGCGGACGAGAACGGGAGTTTTCCCGCATACACGTACCGCACCGTGTCGTACCCCACATACCCCACGAAGCCGCCAGAGAAGACGTTCGGCAGCCCTGGCGGGAGGACGGGGCGCCAGGACTTGGAGACGGCTTCCGCCTCGGCGAGAGGGTCGGCGACCGCGCTCACGGTGCGCGTCCCCCGCACGTTGTCCACAGTGGCCACCTCGCCCCGCGTCGCGACGAGCTCCAGTGCGGGGCGCGCGCCGACAAACGAGTAGCGGCCGGCGGCGTCGCCGCCGACGACGGATTCAAAGAGGAACGACGGCGCGTCGCGGTCGTCGGGCGCGACGAGGCAGCGGTACGCGAGGACGGGCGTCAGCGCATCGGTCAGCAGGCGGTCGTAGACGGGGACCAGGTTGCCGCGGGTGGCGAGGTCGGCAAAGGCGGCAAACGCGGGGTCGTCGGGGGCGGGGAGGGGCGGCGCCGGCTTGTGGGGGGCTGTTGGAGGTGGTTGGGGCGTCTGCGCCCCCAATGCCGCACGCCATCAACGTAGTGCTCGGCCCTAAACCCTCTCGCGCGGGCGGCCGCCGCCCTCCCCCTCTGGATCAGCCTCACCTGGCGCCGGCGCGCTCGCCGCCGTGGGCGCAGCGCCCGCCGCGGCCGCCGCCGCCGCGCCGGCCAGCGCAGGCGCACGTGCGAGCGATCGCGCGACCGCACGCCGCCTGGGGAGGGCGGCCGGCGCCCACCTGCAGGGCGCGGCCGCGGTCACGGGCCGCATGCGCGCGGCGCCGGGCATGGCGGGGCCGAGACGGCGGGAGCACGTGCGCTCAACCGGGGCGCTGTGGCGACGGGGCCGCCGACGGGCCGGGCGCGGCTGTGGCAAGGCGGCGCCGTCGGCGTCTGCGCCACTTTTGCCCTCTGCCGCCCTCCGCCGCCCTCCCGCGCCTCGCACCGCGATGACGACCGACCAGGAGCCCAAGCTAGACGAGTTTGTGGGCAGCGACTCTGGCGGTAAGGGGAGGGGGGCGATGGCGGCGCTGGCTGGCCGCCACCGCGCCCCGCTCACGCCCTCACTCCCCCTTAACAGACGATCTGGATGATGGCGACTATGGCGCGGACGTCGTGGGCCAGGAGAAGAAGCTGACGGTGAGGCAAGGAGAAGGGAGCGCGCCGATTCCGGAGACTGCGGCTACCGAGTGGCCGGCCGCCGCTCGCGCGCCCCGCGGCCCGCGGCCCATTGCGGGCGCGTCAAATAGCATTGAATACGCCCGGTGGCCGCGAGAGCGGCTCGAAAAGCCTTCTTCCCTGAACTGACGCCGACCCAATGCCTTTCCCGCCACCCCAGCCCGACGGCGGCGTGCTCAAGACGATCGCCGTCCTGGGCGCCGGCTACGAAACGCCCGAGAAAGGGGACGAAGTGTTTGGTGGGTGGTGGAGTGAGGGGGAAGGAGGCGGGCGAGGCGTCGGCGCGTTTCCGGAGCCGGCGCCCCACCCCTCCCACCTCCTCCCCTCCGCAGTCCACTACACCGGCACCCTTGCCGACGGCACCAAGTTCGACTCGTCCCGGGACCGGGGCGACCCGTTTACGTTCAAGCTGGGCACGGGTGCGTTGCGTTTTTTTTGTTCACACGGCCCGTGCTCTTCTCATCTCCGCCCTCACCCCTCCCCCTCCTCTCTTCTGCAGGCGCCGTCATCAAGGGCTGGGACACGGGCGTGGCCACCATGAAGAAAGGGGAGCGCGCCACCTTCGTCCTGGCCCCCTCGTACGGCTACGGCGACGCGGGGTCGCCCCCCACCATCCCCGCCGGCGCCACCCTCACGTTCGACGTCGAACTCCTGTCCTGGAAGTCGGTGCGCGACATCGCGGACGGGGTGACCAAGACGGTGGTGGCGGAGGGGGGCGGGTGGAAGACGCCGCAGGCGCGCGACGTGGTGCGCGTCAACCTGACCCTCAAAGGGGAGGACGGCGCCACTCTGGTCGACATGCAGGGTGCCGAGTTTGAGCTGGATACTGGGGCGCCGGGCGCGGGCGTGGCGACGGCTCTCAAGACCATGAAAAAGGGGGAAAAGGCGGCGCTCGCGCTCGCCGCGCCGCACGGGCCCGCCGGCGCGGCGGCGACCGGCGACCTGGAGCTGCTATCGTGGCAAGCGGTGGAAGACGTCGTCCCCGGCGTCGTCAAGAAGACCATCACGGAGACGGAGTCGTGGGCGAAGCCTACGCCGGGGTCGACCGTGCGCGTGAAGGTGACGGGCCGCGTCGCCGGCGCCGACCCTGCCTCCCCCCCGTTCCTCGGCCCCGACGCCGACCTCGAGTTTGTGGTCGACGAGGAAGCGGTGCCCGTGGGGCTGGACGAGGCGGTGCGCAAGATGGGCGAGGGCGAGACGGCGGTCGTGTCGGCGGCCGCCGCGGCCGCGTACGGCGCCGCCGGCGACGCCGCGCTCGGCGTCCCGCCCGGCGCGGCCGTCGAGTGGACCGTCACCCTCGTCTCCATGGACAAGGCCAAAGAGTCTTGGGAGATGGACGAGCCGGAGAAGCTGGCGGCGGCGGCCGCGCAGAAGGGCGCGGGCAACGCGCACTACAAAGCCGGCGCGTACGCCGCCGCCGCGAAGCGGTACGCGCGCGCCGCGTCGTTCATCGAGTACGATTCTGGCTTCTCGGCCGAGACCAAGGCGGCCGCCGCCGACCTAAAAAAGGCGTGCGCGCTGAACATCGCGGCCGCGCGCGTCAAGCTCGGTGACTGGGCCGCCGCCGCGGCGGCCGCGACCCAGGTCCTGGACAAGGACTCCAGCAACGCCAAGGCGCTGTTTCGGCGGGCGCAGGCGCGCCTGGGGCTGCAAGAGTATGTGGAGGCTGGCGCCGACATTCGCGCCGCGCTCGCGCTCGACCCGTCGTCCGCCGACCTGCGCGCCCTGCTCGCCCGCCACCGCAAAGAGTCGGCCGCGTACGACAAGCAATCTCGTGCCGCGTTTGCCAACATGTTTGGGCGCATGGCTAAGCTCGAGGCGGCGGAGGCGAAAGCGGCGGGCAACAAGAACGTGGTGGAGGTTGAGGCGCCGGCGCCCATGGATGCCGACGTGCCGGAGGTGGCGACGACTTGATGGGGGCAGGGTGTGCAGGCAGCGTGCAACGAAAGCGGGAGACGGAAACGGCGCGGCGTCACACGGTCGCCCTCCCCGCCGCCTTCCCTTACTCGACCCGCGGGCACGCCAGCACCGCGTCCCGCGCCGCCCCCACCGCGCCTGCCGCCCGCCCCACGGCGTCTTGGACGGCCTGCTTGTGCGACAGCAGCGCGTCGAGCGCGGCGGCGAGCGCGTCGGCGAGGTCCGCCTCGTCCGCAGTCGCCGCGTCCGCTTCCGCCGCCGCCGCCGCGCGCGCCGCGGCCAGGGCGGCGTCGGCAGCCGCCGCGTCCGCGTCGTCGACGGCGCGCGGCGCGGCGGCGTCGGCGCGCAGCGCGTCGGCCTCGGCGCGCGCGCGCGCGAGCTCGGCGTCGGCCGCCGCGGCTGCGTCGGCGGCGCGCGCATCGGCGGCGGCCAGGTCGGATTCGAGGGCTGAGGCGGCGGCGCGGCGGGCAGCAACCGCGCGCTCGGCGTCGGCGAGCGCGGCCGCGAGCGCGGCGCGCTCGTCGGCCAGCTCCCGCGACCGCACGAGGGCGCGATCGCGCGCGCGCTCGGCCGCGGCGCGCGGCGCGGCGTTTACGTCGACGCCGACGAGGGCGACGGGGTCGGAGGCGGCAGAGCGGTCGAGGACGGCGGCGAGGCGGGCGCCACCCGCGCGCTTGGCAGAGGGAGGCGCCAGCGCCAGCGCGACGGCGGCCGCATTATAGTCGGCCATGGGGCCGGCTTCCAGCGCGGCCAATTCTTCACCCAACTCCGCTTCCAGCGCGTCAGCCCTCGCCGCCGCGTCGGCGCGGTCGGCCGCGGCCGCCGCGCGCGACGCGGCCGCGCGCTCGGCGTCGCGCGCCAGCCGGTCGGCGTCGGACGTCGACACAGTTTGGCCGGAGAGGCGCGCCCGAATGTTGGCGGCGTCGTCCTCGGCCGCGGCGCGGCGCGCGTCGGCGGCGGCGCGAGCTGCGTCGGCCGCGACCGCTTCGGCCCTCAACTTATCCGCGTGCGCGTCCAGCTTGGCGAGCAGCTTGCGAAAGTCGGCGCTATCCGCGCGCGCCGTGTCAAGCTCGGCGCGCGCGGCGTCGACCGGCGACGGCTCGCGCCGCGCGGCGGCGACCGCCGCGCGCAGCGCGCCCGCCTCGCCGCGCAGGCCGCCCACGCGCGCCACCGCGTCCGCCTCGCGCTCGGCCCACGCGGCGCCCGTGTCGGCCGCCACGGCGGCGGCGCCGGCGTCGTCGCCCTCCATGAAGGCGCGGTAGGCCTCGGCGACGAAAGCGTTGAACGCGGCGCGGTGGGCGGCCGCCGGGTCGACCGGGGACGCTTTGGCAGCCCTTGCAGCTTCCACATACCGCAACAACTCGGCCAACCAGCTCAACGCCCCGAGCAGGGGCGGCCACGAGTGAGGCGCGCCGATGGAGCAGAGCGACGTTTTCGAGAGCGCAAACGGGTAGCGCAGCCGCCGGAACGCGGCTGCCACGTCGTCCTCGAAGCGGGCAAAGGCGGGCGTGGCGGGGTCGAGCCGGCGCAGCATGAAGAGCGCGACCGACGCAAACTCTTTCGTCGTCGGCGACGTCAGCGTGCGCGCGGTCAGCGGCGTGGCCGCGTACCCGGCGTCCTGGAGGTAGGACGTGACCGAGGCGGCCATGTCGGCCAGAAAGGCGCGGTCGGCGAGGGGGCGCGCGTCGCGGCGCGCGCCGGCGGGGGCGGGGGCGAAAGAAGAAGCGCTGAGGGGAAAGGTGAGGGCCTCGTCGGGTGGCGACCAATGCGACACTGCGTTTGGGGCACTCGCGGCGGCGGCTCCGGCGCGGGCGGCCGCGCCGCGGTGCGCGCAATGCGGCCAACCGTCCGCGCGGGCCATGCGCGGCGCGGGGCCGCGAGGCGTCGCTCCTTTGTCCGCCACCGGCGCCCGCAGCCGCGGGTCAAATTCTCCTCACACTCACCGACCGGGGCGGGCGCGCGGCGCGCCCGCATTCGCCCCCGCGCCGCCGCGCACGCCGGCGGAGCGCGCCGCTGGCCCGCTCGCGCGCGGCGGCTTGCCGGCCGCGTCGCCGGGGGGGAGACGGTTTTGGTCGAGGGTGGAGAGGCGCGGGCGCGGCTCCATGGTGGAGGGGGGGTGTGAGGGCGGCGGACGCCGCACGCCGACCCCCGCCGGCGCGCCCGTCACTCGGCCGTCACAGTGCTCCTCTCGTCCACGTCCTCAGCCCCCTGGTTGTACAGGGCGTCGATGAGGGCGACGCGGAAGGAGCCCGGCCCGTTGGCCACGCCGCCCGCCGCGGCGGCCGCAGCGCCAAACGCGGCGCACGCGTGCGCGCACGCGACCGCGCCGACCGACGGGCCACGGCCCGCGGGGTGCGGCTGTTGCAGGGTGTGATACGGGCCCGCGGCCGCCAAATAGGCGGCGAGCAGGGCGCCCAGCGCGCACCCGGTGGCCGTCACGTGCGGGAGCAGGGGCGACCCGCCGCCGACTGCGAGCACGCCGCCCGCGTCCACCACGCGGTCGACCTCGCCAGTCACGATGACGATGGACCCCGTGGCGGTCACGACATGCCGCGCAGCGGGCAGGGCGGCTGCCGTGTCGGCGACGGTCGAGTCGACGCCGCGGGGCCCGCCGAGGCCCGCCGGGGCGGTCCACCCCAGCGCGGTCGCCAGGGCAATGATCTCACTCGCGTTGCCCTTGACCGCGGTCGGTTTCAGGGACGCGAGCTCGGCGCAGGTCTCGGTGCGCGCGGCGGTCGCGCCGACACCGACCGGGTCGAGCACCCAGGGCGCGCCGCGGCACGCAGCCACCGCGGCCCGCATGCCAGCTGTCCAGGAGGGGTCCAGCGTGCCAGTGTTTACAAGAAGCGCGGACCTGTGTGCGCTGCCGGCCTCCCGCTCCGAGTGGACCATCGCGGGCGCCGCGCCGGCGGCCAGCAAAACGTTGGCTGTGATGTCCATGGCGACATAATTCGTGATGCACTGGATCAGCGGGCGGGCGGCGCGCACGGCGTCGGCCGTGGCGCCGGCGCCCTGCGTCGCCATCGCGGCTGGGTGTGGCGGGCACTGCGCATTTCAGGCCGCGCCACACCAGGACGGCTCCCCTACCCGCCGCCTTTGCGCCCGACCCTTGGCGCCGCGATGGCGCCCCCAACCGCCAGCGCACCGCGCGCCGACCCGGCGCCCGGCGGCGTCTCGGCCTCGCTCTGGGCTGGCAATCGACAGGAAGCGTTGACCTGCTTGTATCACCCGTTTGTGCGCGCTCTGGCTGACGGGACGCTGGGCGAGGGGCTGTTTAAAAGCTACATCGCGCAAGACTTTTTCTTCTTGGCCGCGTTCAAGCGCGCGTACAGAACAGCAGGAGCGCACGCAGTGGCGGACGGAGATGATGCAGCTGTCGCCACATGCGCCAAGCTGGAAGCAGCGGTGGAGGCCGAATTGGAGCTCCACTCGGGTTACGCCGCGCGCTGGCGCGTCGACCTCGCCACTGCGTCCCCCGCGCCCGCCACCGCCTCGTACTGTGCTTTCTTAGACGACGCCTCGATCAAGGGACTGCCCCACACGCTGGCCGCGATGGCGCCCTGCTCCCGGCTGTACGGGTTTCTTGGAGTCGCGCTCTCGGCCGCGGGCGCCTCCGCGGGCCCTTACCAGGACTGGATCGACACGTACGCGTCGGCCGAATACCTGGCCGCGCCCGCGGCCAAGGAGGCGCTGCTGGACCGGTTGGTGGGGGGTGGCGCGGCGACCGAAGGTGAGAAAGGGAGTTGGGAGCATAGCGGCCGGCACACGCGCATTGGCCCCCGCCCGCTCGACGCCCGCCTGCTGCCACGCCCGGCGGCCCGTGGCGGGCGCGCGGGCGCGTCCCCACACGCATGCCCCCCCCGCCGCCGCCGCCGCTTTCGCGCACGGCGCCCGCCCGGCGCCCGCTGCTGGCGCTGGCCGGTCGGTCGGCCAACGTCGCGGCCGTCCGCATCGCGGGCGGCCCGGCGCGAGTCGGTGTCACCGCGCGGCCGCCGACAGCGCCAGCCCCTCCCCGCGCAGCCACCCTCGCCCCGCTCTACGCGGCCGCCATGCGGCACGAGGTCGCGTTCTTTGATGGAGCAATTGGAGGCGGGAGGAAGCTGCCCAGGGCGCTCGTCGTGGATTTCGACGAAACGCTCACCGCGGCCGACACGACCTCCCTCGTCGTCGCGGCCGCCCTCGCCAACGCGCCGACGCCAGAGGCCAAGGCCAAGCTCGAGGGCTTGCGGGACGCGCTCGTGGCTCGCTACGTCGAGGAGCGGGACGCGCTCTTTGCGGCCGCGCTGCCGTCGCCGTCGCTCCCAACGTTCGACCCCGCTGCCACCGCCACCTTTCTCGCGCGCCTGTCCGAATTCGACCGCGCCGCCAACGCGCGCGTGTTTGAATCCGGCCTGCTCGCTCCTTCGACCGCCGCCGCGCTCGCCGCTGCCGGCGCGGCCGCCGCGCTGCGCCCCGGCGCGGCCGCAGCCTTGCGCGCCGCTGTCGCCGCGGGCGTGCCCACAGGAGTACTCTCGGTCTCGTGGTCGGCCGACCTGATTCTGGGCGCGCTTGCCGCCGCACGCGCGCCGCCCGCGTCGCGCGCGCCGTGGCCCGCCGCGCCGCTCACCACCGCCTCATCCATCGCCGTCCTCGCCAATGACGTCGCCACATCCATCGGCGCCGGCGCCGGCTCGGCCGCCGGGCGCCGCGTCGAGTGTGCCGACGACAAGGCCGCCGCGCTGACGGCTCTGACCGCCACCCTGCCCGGCGCCGGCCCCGTAATTTTCGTGGGCGACTCGCCGTCCGACCTGGGCGCGCTGCTGGCGGCCGACGTGGGGGTCGTCATTGGGGACGGCGGGTCGTTGCGGCGAGCCGCGGCCGCGCTCGGCGTATTGCTGCGCCCGCTCGCGGCCGCGCCCGCGGACCATGCCTCCATCCATCCCGGCACCCTGTTGACCGCGGTCGACTGGGACGAAGTCGCCGCCTTTGCGCTGGGCGGCCGGCGAGGTGGCGGGCCCGCGCGTTGCCCTCCTCTTGTCCTCTCGATCGCGGGCTCCGACTCGGGCGCCGGCGCCGGCCTGCAGGCCGACCTCAAGACGGCGACCGCCCTGGGCGCGTACGCGGCGACGGCGGTGACCGCGGTGACGGTGCAGACGACGGGCGGCGTGCGCGGGGTGCACGCCGTCCCCGCCGCCACTGTGCGCGCCCAGGTCGACGCCCTGCTCGACGACCTGGACATCGGCGCCGTCAAGACCGGCATGCTGGCCACGGTGGAGAATGTTGAGGCGGTGGCGGCCGCGCTGCGGGTGCGGCGGGAGAGAGGCGAGGCCGTTCCCCCTCTGGTCGTCGACCCCGTCCTCGCGTCGACCTCTGGCGACGCCCTCGCCGCCGGTGCCGTCGCAGACGCCATCAAAACGCACCTCTTCCCCCTGGCCACCGTCGTCACACCCAACCTGGGCGAGGCGGCGGCCCTGCTCGGCACGCCGGGCGCCGACCTGACCGCGCCCGGCGCGGCCGAAGCGGCCGCCGCCGCCCTCGCGGCCGCCGGTCCGGCCTGGGTCTTAGTCAAGGGCGGGCACGGTGTTGGGGACGACTCGGTCGACGTGCTGGCGGGAGCCGACGGCTCCCTCTCCCTCCTCGCCGCGCCGCGCGTCGCCACCCCCGTCTCGCACGGCACCGGCTGCACCCTCGCCACCGCCCTCGCCGTCGGCCTTGCCCGTGGCTTGTGCGTGGCCGACGCGGCCGCGGCGGCGAAAGCGTTCGTGACGGCGGCGCTGACCGCGGCGGCGGCCGCGCCGCGCGTCGGGCGCGGACCCCAGTGGCCCATGAACCACGCCTTTGCCACCGAGCCCTGGGGCAGCGAAGATCGCTTATGGCCGCCCGGCGCCCCCGCGGACTACCGGCTGTACGCGGTGACCGACCCGGCGCTCGACGCGGCGGCGAACCGCGCCGTCGGCGACGCGGTCGCGGCCGCCGTCGCGGGCGGCGCGACTGTGGTCCAGGTGCGAGCCAAAGACGCCAGCGTGGCGTCGCTGGTGGCCGACGCGGCGGCTGCGGTGGCGGCGGCGGGCGGGAATGCCCCCGTGCTCATCAACGACCGCGCCGACGCCGCGCTCGCGGCGCGCGCCGCCGGCGCGCACGTCGGCCAGTCGGATCTGCCCGCGACCGCCGCGAGGACAGTCCTGGGACCGTTGCGCCTGCTCGGCGTCAGCGTTAAGACGCCCGCGGAAGCCCTGGCAGCGCAAGCGGCCGGCGCCGACTACGTCGGCGCCGGCGCCGTTTTCCCCACCGGCACCAAGCTCGGCGCCGGCGTCATCGGCCTGGAGGGACTTAGAGCTGTATGCGATGCTGTGACGATTCCCGTTGTCGCCATCGGGGGCGTGACCGAGGCCAACGCGGCGTCGGCGATCCGCGCGGGCGCCGAGGGCGTCGCCGTCGTGTCGGCCATCTTCGCGGGGGCCGACGTTGAGGGCGCGACGCGGCGGCTGCGGGCCGTGGTGGACGCGGCGCTTGCGGAGCGGGACGAGAAGGGGGTGTGATAGTCTCTTTCTTTCACTCTGGGCAGCCCGCCAACCCCCTCCCCTCCCTCTCCTTTTTCTTCTCCCGCTCCCGCGTCAGCTTGGAGACGAGCCACAAGTCGGTCAGCGCCTCGACGACGGGCACGCCGGGGTGGTCGCCCGCGGCGGCGGCCGCCGGGTCGGCGGAGTTTTCGCGGTCGTCGCCGTCCGACTCCCAGCCGGCCGCGTCGGGACCGCCGTATGCGGCGGCGGCGACGTGCTTCCACCGAGTGACCTCGTCGGGGATGGGGGAGGAGGAGGCCTGCGCGCGCGGGTGGCCTGCGCTCGCGGCGAGCGCGCGCGGCGCGCCGCGCGCGCGCGCGCCGCCCACCGCCACGTCCACCCACGCGCCGCCGCACGCGTTTGGCGGCAGGCGCGCGGTGCCCACAACCGCGTGATCGCCGTCGGGTTGGAACGCAAACGGCGTCTCGGCGCCGCCCGCGGCCAGCGTCGCGGCGACGGCCGCGAGCGCGGCGCCCGCCGGCACCGCGTTCCCGCACCCGTCCACGCACGTCACCCGCAGGGTCACATTGCCAGCTTCATCCGCGTTGAACGGCCATTCGGCCACCGTGGCGGCGGGGTCGGGGGCGCCGGTGGAGACGTAGACGGCGTACGGCGCGTCGGCGGCAGCGATGCCCGCGCATTCCACGTGCAACGTTCCCGCCCCCGCCGCGCTCGCCACGTACGTGATGCCGTACGTGCCATCGCCCGTGTCGATAACGGTCGCGTCAGCGCGGGCGCCGGCGGCGTCCAGGAGCCACGCGGCGACTGCGTCACCGCCGGAGAGCCGCGGCTGGCCCGACGGGTCGCGCGCGGCCAGGGTGAGGGTCGCGGGGGTGCCGGCCACCGCGCGTGACACTCCCACGCCTTCCACGACGCAGAGGGCCGCGCGTGCGGGCGCCTGCGCCCACGCGCCGCGCACCCACGCGCCGGCAAAGCGCTCGCCGTCGGCAAAGACGGCGGCGCCGCGCCCGTGCCGCTTCCCGCCCTCCCACTCGCCGTCGTAGGTCGATCCGTCGGCGCAGATTTCCCGGCCGCGGCCGGACCGGGCGCCGGCTGCAAAGCCGCCCTCGTACCGGCCACCGTCTGGCGCGCGCTCGCGCCCGAGCCCGTGCGGCCGCCCGCCCGCCCACTCGCCCTCGTACCGCACTCCTGACGGAAGCAGGGCGCGGCCGGCGCCGTGCTCGGCGTCGTGCGACCAAGAGCCGCGGTAGTGGGAGCCGTCGGGGCGGGTCAGGGTACCGCGCCCGGACCGCGAGCCCGCCGCCCACCCGCCCTCGTACCGCGACCCGTCGGCGTACACCACCGTCCCGAACCCGTGCGGCGCGTCGTCGGCCCAGGCGCCGGTGTAGCGGGCGGCGGGGCCCAGCGTGCCGGCCCCCTCGCCGTGCCGCGTGCCCCCCTTCCAGGCGCCTTCATACCGCTCCCGCCCGTCGGCCGACACCCACTCGCCCGTCACGCGCTCCCCGTGGTCGAACGTGCCGACGAAGCGACCGATTTCAGGGCAGGCGTGCACGCCCGCGCCGTGCGGCGCGTCGGCGGCCCAGCCGCCCTCGTGCACGGCGCCGCCGGGGAACGCGTGGCGACCCCAGCCGCACCGGACGCCGTGCTGAAAGTCGCCCACGTAGAAGCCGCCGTTTTCGTAGGTCGCCCGGCCGTGGCTGAGTGAGAGGAGCAAGGGGTGGTGGTCGTTTTTTCCTCTTTTTTCTTATTTCGGCCCGCCACGACCTCTGTCCCCACCCTTCCTCCTCCTCCGTACCCATGGGGCACGCCAACCACCCAGTCGCCATCGTATGCCGCCCCCCGCGCAAAGACGGCCACCCCCTGGCCGTGGCGCTGCCCCGCGCGCCACCCGCCCTCGTACCGGTCCCCGTTGGCCGCCACAAAGGTGCCGGCGCCGTGTGGGGTGGCGCCGATGGCGTCACCGGCGTAGGAGTCGCCGCCGGGCAGGGTGAGGGTTGTGTGTGTCGCGGCGGGGGGGGGGGGGGAGTGGGGGTTCCAAGCCGCCAGCGGGTGCCGCGGCGGCGGGTTGACGTCAAACGTGAGCTCGGGCCTGGAGGGAGAGGAGTGGGAGGTGGCGGTGGGAAGGGGGCCGCGCACCCCGCCGCGCGCGGCCGCTGTGCCGCGCCGCGCGCTCACTCGTCGCCGTCGCCCGCGGGCGGGTCGGGCAGTGCGAGCGTGAGCATGGGGGCGGAGGGGCGGAGGGGTGTGGGAGGTGTGGTGAGGAGGCCGTTAGGCTTGCACTCTAGCGCGCGCACCGACCCCCTCCCTCGCGCCCCACGCCCCGGTAACGGCAACCGCCGCACCGCGCGCCGGCCACAGGAGGTGGTCCGGCGGCGCTCCTCCCCCCCATCAACACCCCCCCCCT
>Ga0315284_10000846_pt1 | contig 41936 bp, 41 predicted proteins | sample YL17G09_16_MG_FD_203696 | JGI IMG/M metagenome (GOLD analysis project Ga0315284, IMG submission 203696) | Sediment microbial communities from Yellowstone Lake, YNP, Wyoming, USA - YL17G09_16 | ecosystem: Environmental > Aquatic > Freshwater > Lake > Sediment | place: USA: Wyoming | collected...
AAAACACAAAATATGTCTAACGGGGTAAAATTTAATCTCTCTACTAAAGGAAACAATGATATAATAGATATAACCGATAAGGTTTTAGATTTAGTTGAAAAATCAGGAATAAAAGAAGGAATTTGTTTAGTTTTTGTCGCTCATTCAACCTGTGCCATAACCATCATTGAATACGAGGAGGGAGTAATTAAAGATTTAAAAAGGGCTTTGGAAATTTTAGCTCCCATGAATGAAAATTATGAACATTGTAAAAAATGGGGCGATTGTAATGGTTACGCTCATGTAAGAGGAGCCATAATGAAGCCTTGCTTAACAGTCCCGATTGAAAAAGGCAAATTGGTTTTAGGGAAATGGCAGCAGATTGTTTTAATTGATTTTGACAATCGGCCCAGAGAAAGGGAAATAATTGTGAAAATAATAGGAAAAAATTTATGATTGGCCTTAATAAAGTTATTAGAGTTTTAGTTCTTTCTGATTTTTTACTCCAATCTGGCTGGGGATTGATTGGGCCTATTTTCGCCATATTTATAACCCAGCAAATTCAAGGAGGAAGCTTGATTAGCGTTGGTTTTATCGCTGCAACCTACTGGTTTGTTAAATCAATTGCTCAGCCCTTTATTGCTCATTTCCTTGATGTAAAGAAAGGAGAAAGGGACGATTTTAAATTCTTGATTTACGGTCTCTTTTTGGCTAATTTGGTTCCTTTGGGTTATATTTTTGTTACTCAACTTTGGCACGTTTTTTTATTGGAAATTATCAGGGGGCTGTGTATGGCTTGCGTGATTCCCAGTTGGGCAGGTATTTTTACCAGACATATTGACAAGGGCTGGGAAGCCTTTTCTTGGAGTATTGAAAGTACCGGTATTGGTTTTGCTGCCGCAATTTCCGCTGCTTTTGGCGGAATATTGGTAACCCTTTTGGGCTTTAAGGTTGTTTTTGTCTTAGTTAGTTTTTTTGGCTTAGGGTCTTGTTTGCTTTTGCTTTTGATTCGCAACCAGCTTCTCCCAAAAGACCATTTCGCTCCTAGAGTACCGCCTTTGAAAAAACCATTTTAACCACAATGCGGAACCAAGAGATAGCTAAAATATTTTATGGAATCGCTTCTTATTTAGAAACGGAGTCAGTGGCTTTCAAGCCCTATGCCTATGAAAAAGCCGCCATTAATTTGGAAACCCTGGAAGAGGACGTGGAAGAGATTTACAAAAAAGGAGGATTAAAGGCTTTAAAGAGTCTTCCCGGAGTCGGAAAGAGTATTGCTGGAAAAATTGAAGAATATTTGAAAACAAACAAGATAAAGTATTACGAGCAGCTTAAAAAGAAAATGCCTTTTAATTTGGAAGAAATTATCGCTGTTGAGGGGATGGGTCCCCAAAAAGCCAAGGTTCTTTACCAGAAGTTAGGAATTAAAAACATTAAAGATTTAGAAAAAGCAGCCAAAGCTGGCAAAATCGCGCGGCTTTTTGGTTTTGGCGAAAAAACAGAAAAAAACATTATAGAAGGCATCGCTTTTTTGAAAAGAAGCAAGGGAAGATTTTTGTTGGGAGAAATTTTGCCAAAAGCAAAAGAGGTTTATGAAGAATTAAAATCTTTAAAAGAAGTTGAAGGGATAGATTATTGCGGTTCATTAAGGAGAATGAAAGAAACGATTGGTGACGTTGATTTTTTGGTGGTTTCTCGAAAACCTCAAATCGTAATGGATTTTTTTGTTTCTTTGCCCGGTGTAATAAAAATCTGGGGCAAGGGCAACACCAAGGCTTCGGTCAGGATGAGAGAAGGATTTGATATGGATATTCGGGTGGTGCCCAAAAGAAGTTATGGCTCTGCCATTCAGTATTTTACCGGTTCCAAAGAACACAATATTGTTACGAGAAAAATTGCCATTGATAAAGGATTAAAACTTTCTGAGTACGGACTTTTCCGCGGCTCTAAAATGATTGGCGGAGAAAACGAAAAAGAAATTTATAAAAAATTAGGGATGGAATGGATGCCTCCGGAATTAAGAGAGAACCAGGGCGAGATTGAAGCCGCTTTGAGACACGAACTCCCTGAAATCGTCAGTTATAAAGATATAAAAGGCGATTTACATTGTCATTCAGACTGGGATGGCGGTTCAAATTCCATCAAAGAAATGGCAGAAGCCGCCCAAAAAATGGGCTATGAATATATTGGCATTGCCGACCATACTAAATTTTTAAGAATTGAGCACGGCCTGGACGAGAAACAGTTGGTTCAACAAAGGAAAGAAATTGATAAATTAAATAAAAAGTTTCAAGTTTCAAGTTTCAAGTTTCAAGTACTCCAAGGATGCGAAGCAAATATTTTGTTTGACGGTTCAATTGATATTAAAGATGAGGCCTTAAAGAAATTGGATTTTGTTATTGCCGGCGTCCATTCTTCTTTTAAAATGGAAAAAACTAAGATGACTGAAAGAATTATCCGGGCAATGAAAAATCCTCACGTGGACATTATTTCCCATCCGACCGGCAGACTGCTCAAAAGAAGAGATGAATACCAAATTGACTTTGATAAAATTTTGAAAGTTGCCAAAGGAACTGGCACAATCTTGGAAATTAATTCCTATCCTGAGAGATTAGATTTGAACGACCAGAACATTCGCCGGGCAAAGACAGCTGGAGTGAAAATGGTAATTAACACGGACTCGCACCGCAAAGACCAACTACGCTTTATTGAATTCGGCGTCTCGCAAGCCCGCCGCGGCTGGGCAGAAAAAGAAGACATTATTAATACACAGCCCTTAGATAAATTATTAAAATTCTTTAAATACTGATTTCTTGACGAGCTATTTTTTTGCGATATTTTAAAGAAAAGGTCTTATAAATAATTAAAATAGATATAATAAAATGCCTTTTATTACTGAAGGTAAAACTAATTTAAAATATATTTTAAATGTAGGGATTTTGGCATTAGTGGTTGGCGGGGCGACTTTGTTTTATTGGTGGCAGATAAAAGTGGAGGTGGCGAATATGCCTGAAGTAGTGATTTCAAAAAAAACTGAAGAGCCGCCAGCGCCCATAAATACGGCTGATTGGAAAACCTATAAGAACGAAAATTACGGATTTGAATTTCTTTACCCGGAAGGATGGTACGTAAAAGAAGAGGCAGGGCGATTTTTTCTTTTTGATTCTTCTTTTTGCGGCCGTTCTTGTCAGAAAGAAAATAGCAACATTAGCTTTGGTATAGAAAATAATGATGCCCTGTTGTCTGTTTCAGAGTGGTTAAAGCAAAATGTAGAAATTAGCGGAATAGAAGCTGATGAACCTCTTACCATTGGTGGTTCTCAAGGAATAAAAAGAAATTACAAGGGCGTAAACAATAGCACCATAGCGGTTTTGGCGGTATTCCCGCAAAAGGACAAATTAAATACGTTATATTATTTTGAAACTTCCGGCCACGAGAATATTAAGATTCTAAATCAGATATTGCTGGAATTTCGTTTTTTGAAATAAGCTTTAATAAAAATTAAACAGCCCGCGTAGCGCGCGGGCTGTTATTTTAGGTTTAAAAGTTTTATAATAATTAAATATTTTACAATTGACATTCGTTGTATTACCACTATGCCAGTAGAAAAATCAGCCGGAGCAATAATTTTTAGGAAGGAAGGTAATGAAATTTATTACCTCCTTTTGTATTATCCTTCTTCGGCTAAAGCACCAAGAGATTATTGGGATTTGCCCAAAGGCCACATTGAAAAAGGGGAGAACATTGAAGAAACAGTTAAGAGAGAAGCGGAGGAGGAAACAGGGCTAAAGGATTTGAAATTTGTTGAGGGATTTAAGGCATGGATAAAGTATTTCTTTAAATTTGAGGGCAAAAATATCTTCAAAATAGTTACTTATCTTTTGGCCGAAACAGAAAACAAAGAAGTGAAAATCTCTTTTGAACACATAGGTTTTGAATGGTTGCCGTATGAAGAAGCAATCAAACAATTAACTTTCAAAAATGCCAAAGAAATTCTCAAAAAAGCCCATAGCTACCTTCAGAGAAAAAGTTTACAAAGTAGTTAAAAAAATCCCGCGAGGAAAAGTGATAACGTATAAAAAAGTTGCAATGTCGGCAGGGAAGCCGCGGGCTTGGCGGGCTGCGGGGAATATTTTGAATAAAAATCGTGACCCGAAAATTCCTTGCCATCGAGTAATAAGGGCTGATGGAAGGGTTGGAGGATATAGAGAAGGGATAACGATGAAAGTCGCTTTACTAAAAAAAGAGGACGTGGTAATAAAAAATGGGAGAGTGACAGGTCTTTTAAAATCTTATAAACAAGGCAATAAATAATAAATTGTCGTTTGACAAAATATTCTAGAAAGGGGTGATAGAAATGTTGCTGGAAGAAAAAAAGGAAAGATTAACCAAAGAATTAAATGAAATTCGGGCAAAATTAAAAGAGGATATCGGGCATCTAAGAAAACTTAGGAAAGAGATAAAAATATCCATTAAAAGCTTGGAGAGGAAGCGCAGATTGCCCGGAGAAGCGAACGCAAAAATAAACCAAATTGATATTATGATTTTAACTCAGTTTTTGCAGGTCTATCTTAATATCATTAATCGGTCACATGAAGATATTCGAGAGGGCCTGGAAGAATTAGAAGAGACAAGAAAGGAGGGGTAAATATGGCAGGAATATTTGGTTTAAGTGTCAATCCGGAGAAGTATCGAGGCAATTTTTTAGATGATTTGTTTTGGGGGACTTTTTATGGCCAACATTTAGGAGAGGAGTATGCGGGATTGTCCACCTTCAAGCAGGGACAATTTCAGCTTCGTACCCATCGAGGTCTGTTTAGGCCCAACTTTAGTGATGATTTGGCAGGACTAGAAGGAACAGAAGGGATTGGCTACTGTGGTATAGCCCGGGAACCTTACTCGTCGGAGTCAAGATTAGGAAAATTCTCTCTCTGTTTTTCCGGGAACATTGTTAATCTTTCTGAGTTAGTGGAACGGTTCAAAGATTTCGGCCATACCTTTGAAAGAGGTGATGATATTGAAATTATTGCCAAGTTGCTGGCCCAGGGAAATGATGTGGTCGATGGGATTAAGAAGATGACTAAAGAAATTAAAGGCGCCTATTCTCTTTTAGTTCTAAACAAAGATGGCATCTACGCCAGTCGTTGCCCCAGTGGTCAGTGGCCACTAGTCCTCGGAGAGAAGGAGGGAACAGTAGCAGTTGCTTCGGAACCCGGAGGATTTTTCAATCTCGGCTTCAAATTACTCCGCGACCTTGAGTCCGGAGAAATTGTTTTGCTGAAAGATGGCAGCTGGATGACTATAGAGAGGATAACTGGCGAAAAAATTCAAATCTGTTCCTTTCTCTGGGTCTATACTGCCTTTCCCAACGCGGTATTGGAAGGTATCCCAGCTTCTCTGGTCAGAAAAAGGTTAGGAACGGCCTTGGCTCGGCGGGACATTGAGCGAGGTTTTATTCCTGATATTGTGGCTCCGGTGCCTGACTCGGGAAGGTTTCATGCCATTGGGTATCACCAAGAGTTCTGCCGTCAAATAATGCAAAGGAAAATAAATAAAATCCCTCTTTATGATGAGACACTGTTAAAGTATCCCTATGCCGGCAGGAGCTATACTCCATCCAGTCAGGCGGCGCGGAATTTGGAAGCCCAGGTCAAAATGCTGATTAGCGGGGAAAGTTATGAGGGGAAAACAGTGGTGGTTTCTGATGATTCTATCGTCAGAGGGACCCAAACTAAAACAAATTTAGTTCCTAAACAGAGAGCTCTTGGTATAAAGGAAATACATTTCAGAATCTCTAATCCAGAACTTCGTTCACATTGTCCTTGGGGCAAGACTACTAAAAAAGGAGAAGTTTTTGTCTCTCAATATCCCTCAAAAGAGGAGAGGATAAAGTTCTTGGGCGTTGAGAGCCTAGAATACTGTACCATCGATGACTTAGTGGAAGCCATCGGCCTGTCCAGAGAGAAGCTCTGTGTTGATTGCGATTTGTTAGCAAGTGAGTGAAAAATGCCTCCATTTCAATAATAAAAGCCGCAGAGATTACTCTCTGCGGCGATTTGTTTTAGGAGGAAACTCTACTTTTTAACCGTTTCCAGAATTTTTGAGAAAATTTCCGGATGATTTTGGGCTAAATCTGACAGGACTTTGCGGTCCAGGGCGATATTTTTCTGTTTTAATTTATGAATAAATTGGCCGTAAGGCAATCCTTGCTGCCGGCAGGCGGCGTTAATCTGAGTTTGCCAGAGTTTACGAAACTCTCTCTTTTTAACCTTTCTGTCTCTATAAGCATATTTCCAGGCGTGTAAGAGCGCATCTTTGGCTAGCTTATATTTAGATTTTCTTCCCCAGCGAAAACCCTTGGCATACTTTAAAAGATGTTTTCTTCTTTTGTGGGCGATTTTTCCTCGTTTTACTCTTGTCATAAAATAGACCTGACACCAATTTCACCAATTACCCGAGCCGCAGCGCGGCGAAGGGTGGAGAAGAACGAATGTTCTTCGAGTTAGCAAATCAGTGAAGTAGTTTTCTAATTTTTTTGGCTTCCCATTTTGAAACCTTTACCCATTTTCGCGATTTTCTAATTTTGTTTCCCGATTTTTTTGCCCGTAAATGGTCAAGGCCGGTAGGTCTTCTTAGAATCTTACCGGTTTTAGTAATTTTAAAACGTTTTAGGATGGATTTGCGTGTCTTCATAGCGCGATACCAAATATACTATTTTTTGGAGATTATTATTGTAAAACCTCTTGGTTCCTTTTTCAGTTCTCTATCTGTCTTGAAAGGAATTTGGCTTTCTAAAATCTCTAAAAATTGGCTGATTTTTTCTTTGGCAAAGTCAGCGTGGGCCTTTTCTCTACCTCTTAAAATCATTTCAATCCTGACCTTGTCCCCCTCTTTTAAGAATTTCTCTGCCTGGCGGGCTCTAGTTTCTAAATCGTGAGCCGAAATTCCAAAAGAAAGCCTAACTCCTTTAATTTCGCTGCCTTTTTGCTTTTTGAAGGCTGTTTTTTCTTTTTTTTCTTCCAGATATAGATATTTTCCATAATCCATTATCTTGCAAACAGGCGGTTCTACCTTTTCCGTAACCTGAATTAAATCCAAATTTTTTTCTCTGGCCATTTGAATTGCTTCATTCAAACTCAAAATTCCCAATTGTTTTCCGGTTTCATCAATCACTCTGACTTTCAAGCTCCTTATTTGATTGTTGACAAATGGTCGTTTAATAATAATTTTTAGATTTTCAGTGGAGATGCCGGGATTTGAACCCGGGTCTGAGGAGGTTTTCCAAAAGAGTTCTACAAGCTTAGTCCAATTTTAATAAAAAATATAGAATTTAAATCGGACAAAACTTCTATACTTTGAATCCAACTATTTTTCAACAGTTTTTTCCGGATTCCTGAAAGAACTATTTATCTCGCTAATTTATGACACTCGTTTTTGCCTAGCGAGAATCAGCAAAACGAATGGCATTAGGCAAAAGCTAATGCGGGTGATGGTTTGAATAAGTTGGCACTTATTCGGTTTATCAGTTTTGGCAAGGTCTGATAACTTGGCTTGCCTATTTTTGGTTAACTTCTCATCGAAGCCTTTCATCCCCATTTATTACCCGAGCCGCAGCGAAGGGTGGAGAAGAACGAATGTTCTTCGATTACCCGAGCCGCAGCGAAGGGTGGAGAAGAGGATTTATCCTCTTCTCCTACTCATTTTTTAAAAGTCTTTCTTTCTGTCGTTCAAACTCCCGTTTTTTTATTAAATCTCTTTTATCAACTTTTTTTCGACCCCTGGCAATGCTAAATTCCAACTTTATTTTCCCTTTTTTAGGATACAATTTTAACGGCAACAAAGTCAAGCCTTTTTCTTTTGATTTGCCGATTAAGTATCTAATCTCTTGTTTTTTTAAAAGAAGTTTTCTTGACCTTTCGGGATTATAATCGGCAGGCGCGTTTTTTGGTTGATAAGGGTGGATATAACAGCCGATCAGATAAACCTCTTCGTTCCTTAAAACTACATAAGAACCGGCCAAATTTACTTTCCCTGATTTTATCGCCTTTACTTCCTGGCCAATCAAAGAAATCCCGGCTTCAAATTTTTCCAAGATTTGGTAATTGTAGTAAGCTTTTTTATTCTCGGCAAGGATTTTCATTACACTTCAATTTTAGCAAAAATTGAGTTAAACTTAAACCAACATGCTAAAAGTAAAACCTTTTCGTCAAAAAACTGGTTTTTGCGGCCCGGCTTCCCTCAAAATGGTTTTGGATTATTTTGGCGTCAAGAAAAGTGAAAGAGATCTGGCAAAATTGACCGGCTGCACGAAAACAAAAGGAGTGGAAGCAAAAAATCTGCTTAAAGCGGCGGAAAAATTAGGTTTCAAGGGTTTCATTAAAGATTTTTCAAAAATTAAAGATATTAAAAAATACATTCTGAAGAAAAAAATACCTGTGATTGTTGATTGGTTTTCCGAAGACGAGGGACATTATTCGGTAGTGGCGGGAATTGATAATAAAAACATCTATTTACAAGATCCGGAATTAGGCAAGGTTCGGAAATTAAAAATACACGATTTTAAAAGAATCTGGTTTGATTTCCCGGGCAGATTTTTAAGGTCAAAAAACGATATTATTATCAGAAGATTAATAGTTATTTATAGATAATAGGCGAAGAGAACTACATTCTCTTCTTCATCTTCGCTTCCTACGGAAGCTTGATATATGATTCGGCAGGAAATCAAAAATTTAATAGAGAAATCAATAAAAGAACTTCAAGAAAAAAAGATCCTCCCTCGTTTTGATATCCCCGAAATTGAAATTTGGTACTCCGAGAAAAATTATCCTCCGGAAGAGCACGAAGATTACTCAACAGATTATGTTACAAATGTGGCGATGAGTATCGCTAACCTTATTAAAAAAGATTCGGTTGAAATAGCTAGTATGCTTGTAGAAAAAATTACAGGTCAAGAAATGGATGGTTGTATGCTGGCTTATTGGAGAACTCCCGGATATGTTAATTTTATGTTACCTAATATATATTTACAAAAACAAGTCGGTGAAATCCTAAAACAAAAAGAAAGATTCGGCGAATTAAAAATCGGCAAAGGGAAAAAGGTAAATGTTGAATTTTGCTCGGCAAATCCAACCGGGCCTCTCCATTTAGGCCACGGCCGAGGAGCTTTTTGGGGAGATACGCTTTCCAATGTTTTGGAAAAAGCCGGCTATAAGGTCACCAGAGAATATTTTGTTAATGATTATGGGAAACAAATCTTATTGTTAGGAAAATCAATAGACGCCCGCTATAGAGAAATCTTGGGAGAACAAGCAGAAATTAGCGAAGATTTTTATAAAGGCGAGTATGTTAAAGAAATAGCCAATGAAATTGTTAAGGAATCAAAAGATAAATACTTGAAAATATCTGAAAATGAGCGCGTGAAAACGTTCACAGAAGTCGGATTTAAAAAAATGTTAAAGGAAGCAAGGGAATTGATGGATAAGATTGGCGTAAAATACGATGTTTGGTTTTCAGAAAGAGGATTATATAAGAAGGGATTAGTGAAAAAAGCCATAGAATTATTAAAAAAGAAAGGATTTACTTACGAAAAAGAGGGGGCCTTATGGTTTTCTTCAACAAAATTTGGTGACGACAAAGACAGGGTTTTAATCAAGGCAGACAATGAGCCGACTTATTTTGCTTCTGATATTGCTTATCATCTTGATAAGGTCTCCCGCAAATACGATTTAATGATAAACGGCTGGGGAGCAGATCATTGGGGATATAAAGTGAGATTAATGGCTGCGGCGCAAGTTTTGGGATTTGAGCAGAAATTAAAAATCGTTGTCGGGCAGTTTGTCCGTTTGGTGGAAAAGGGCAGGGAGGTAAAAATGAGCAAAAGAGGAGGAACTTTCGTGACCTTAAAAGAGTTAATCGAGGAAGTAGGACCGGACGTTAGCCGTTTTTTCTTTTTGATGAAGTCAGTGGACACTCATATAGATTTTGACTTGGATTTAGCCAAAGAGCAGTCGGAAAAAAACCCGGTTTATTACATTCAATACGCTCATGCCAGAATTTGCAGCATATTACAAAAGCTCAAAGCTCAAAATTCAAAGCTCAAAGCTGCAACTCAAAACTTAAAACTTATAAACCACATCTCTGAAATAGATTTGATAAAACAACTAATTCGGCTTCCGGAAATTATTGAGGACACAGCCAGAGATAATCAGGTTCAGCGTCTTCCTCAATACGCCATAGATTTGGCGACTTCTTTCCATCAATTTTATCGGGACTGCCGAGTTATATCAGAGAACGAACCTCTGTCGGAAGCCCGCTTGGCTTTGGTTTTGGCGACAAAAATTGTCTTGAAAAACATATTGGATTTAATGGGCATTTCCGCGCCGGAAAAAATGTAAATTAAAAACGTTATGAAGTTAAGAAATAACTATTTTCTTTTGCGGCACGGTCAGACGATTTATCAGACCTTAGAAAAGAAAGACTTTATTTACCCGAGCGAAGCGAAGGGTGGAGAAGAACGAATGTTCTTCGACCACCCGCCTTTTCCGGAATCGCCTCCGATAAAATTGACAAAAGAGGGCCAAAAACAGATAAAAGTTGCGGCGAAAAAACTAAAAAAAGAAAAAATTGACATGATTTTCTCTTCAGATTTTTTTCGGACGCGACAAACCGCGAAAATTGTGGCAGAAGAATTGAGCAAAAGGATACATTTTGATAAAAGATTAAGAGACGTTAACTTGGGAATTTATCGTGGCGGACCTAAAAAAGATTTCTATCGGGATTTTCCAATACATTCCAAAAACAGATTTAATAAAAAACCTCCCAAGGGTGAAAGCTGGTTGGATTGTCAAAAAAGAATGCTAAATTTTCTTAAAGATATTGATAAAAGATTTAAAGGAAAAACAATTTTGGTTATCAGTCACGGTGATCCTTTGTGGTTATTAGAAGGAGCAGTGAAAAACTGGTCATTGGGAAAATTGCTCAAAATTAAAAGTGGCAAAATAGGCAGGATAAAAACCGGCGAACTTCGCAATCTTTCTACGAAATTACGAAAACAGTACGAAAATACGAAATCAAGCTTCCGCAGGAAGCGAAGATGAAGAAGAGAACGTAGTTCTCTTCGCCAGAAAAATAATTCATGGAACTGGATTTCCCTAAATTAGAAAACAAAATACTTAGATTCTGGGAAGAAAATAAGATTTTTGAGAAATTGAGAAACAAAATTAAAGGCAAAAAACGCTGGTCTTTTTTAGATGGTCCGATTACGGCCAACAACCCGATGGGCGTTCATCATGCCTGGGGCAGAACCTACAAAGATTTGTTTCAAAGATATAAAGCCATGCAGGGTTTTGACCAGAGATTTCAGAACGGGTTTGACTGCCAGGGGCTTTGGGTGGAGGTGGAAGTGGAAAAAGAAATGGGGTTTAAAACCAAAAAAGATATTGAAAAATTCGGCATTGATAAATTCGTGGAAAAATGCAAGGAAAGGGTTTGGAAATACTCCAAGATTCAGACCGAACAATCAATCCGTCTGGGCCAGTGGATGGACTGGGAGAATTCTTATTACACGATGTCTGACGAGAACAATTATGCGATTTGGCATTTTCTGAAAAAATGCTGGCAGGATAAATTGCTTTATAAGGGCAGAGACGTTGTTCCCTGGTGCCCTCGTTGCGGCACCGCCATTTCTCAGCACGAGATTTTAACCGAAGAATACAGGAAGATTTCACACAAGGCAATTTTTGTAAAATTGCCAGTTATCGGCAAAAAAGATACTTTTTTTATCGTTTGGACAACCACGCCTTGGACATTGCCGGCTAATGTGGTTTTGGCTGTACATCCTGACCTGAAATATTCGAAAATCCGAGACAAAGACAACAATACATATATACTATTGAAAGATAAGGCCGGGCTAATCAAAGGCGGCGAGATTATAGACACGTTTGAGGGCAGAAAACTGGAAGGGGAGGGGTATGAGGGACTTTTTGACGAACTGGAAGCGGTGAAAGATTTGATGAGAAGCCAAAAACACAAGGTTGTTTTATGGGATGAGGTTAACCCTGAAGAAGGCACTGGTATCGTCCATATTGCCCCGGGTTGCGGTCAAGAGGACTTTCAACTGGGAAAAGAATTTGATTTACCAGTCATTGACCCGCTTGATGATGAAAGCAGGTACAAAGATGGCTTTGAATTTTTGGCCGGAAAATTAGCGACCGAAGTTAATGATTCAATTTTTGAAAATCTGAAACAAAAGGGCTTGGTTTTCAAAATTGAGGACTATTTGCATCGCTATCCGACTTGCTGGCGCTGCAAGTCAGAGTTAATTTTCCGTTTGGTTGACGAATGGTACATTTCAATGGAGAAGTTGAGAAAACCCCTGATGGATGTGACAAAAAAAATCAAATGGATTCCCTCCTTTGGTTTAGAGAGGGAATTGGATTGGCTGAAAAACATGCAGGACTGGTTGATTTCCAAAAAAAGATACTGGGGCCTGGCTTTGCCGATTTTTGAGTGTGCTTGCGGCAACTTTGAAGTAATCGGCTCAAAAGAGGAATTAAGAGAACGGGCGGTTGATGGCTGGAAAGAATTTGAAGGCAATACTCCTCATCGGCCATGGGTGGACAAGGTCAAAATCAAATGTTCAAAATGCGGTAAAATCGTTTCGAAAATTCCTGATGTTGGCAATCCTTGGCTGGATGCTGGCATTGTTTCTTTTTCTACGATGAGATATTTTGGGGATAAAGAATATTGGCAGAAGTGGTTTCCGGCTGATTTTATCTGCGAGTCATTTCCCGGTCAGTTTAAAAACTGGTTTTATTCCTTAATAGTGATGAGCGTGGTCTTGGAAAATACCAATCCGACAAAAACTATTTTTGGTTTCGCTTTGGTGCGTGACGAAAAAGGGGAAGAAATGCATAAATCCAAGGGAAACGCTATTGAGTTTAACGAGGCCGCAGAAAAAATCGGGGCGGATGTTATGCGCTGGATGTATATCAGACAAAACCCCGCCTACAACTTAAATTTCGGCTGGAACGCCGCCGCCGAAACGAAAAGAAAACTTTTGACTCTCTGGAATGCTTTTGTTTTCTTTAAAACCTATACCGACAAAAAAGACCTTCTGCCCGATCTTATTTTGCCGGGGAACCAAAACATTTTGGATATATGGATTGTTTCCAGGCTAAATAAATTAATTGAAAAGGCAACAAGCAGTTTGAATCGTTATAATTCGGCAGCAGCCAGCTTAGCCATTGAGCAATTTTTTATTGAAGATCTTTCTCTATGGTATATTCGGAGGTCGCGCCGGAGATTCCAAAAACCCAAAAACGAGAAAGAGAAAAAAGAAGCTGTTGCTACCCTTTATTATTTACTTTTAAATTTAATGAAAATTATGGCGCCGCTTTTACCATTTTTGACCGAGGAAATCTACCAGAACTTAAAGACAAAAGAAATGCCGGAATCAATTCATCTTTTTGACTGGACAAAGGCGGATAAAGAAATGGTAAATAAAAAATTAGAAGAGCTTATGAAGAAAACCAGGGGAATAGTGGCTTTAGTTTTGGCGGAAAGGGCAAAGACAGGAATAAAAGTAAGACAACCCTTAAATGAATTGAGAATTACGAATTATGAATTAAGGAACGAAAAAGAACTGCTGAATTTAATAAAAGAAGAGGTTAATGTAAAGAAAATTACTTTTGGCAAAACCTTAAAATTGGACACGAAAATAACCCTAAAATTAAAAGAAGAAGGGGTGGCGAGGGAAATTGTCCGCCACTTACAGGAGATGAGGAAAAAGGCAGGTTTGAAACCCAAAGATAAGATTTCAATCTACTATTTTGGAGAAACTTATTTCAATAAAATTTTAGAAAAAAACAGAAAGTTTTTTTCGGAAGAGACGCGGACAAAAGATTTCTATTTCAAGAAAGTTCCGGAAGAGAAATTGACCGTCGAGAAAGAAATAAAAATCGACGGAATGGAATTGTGGCTCGGAATTAAAAATTATTAAAATTAAGAGGAGGTTCTCCCAGAAAAGGAATTATACCTTTACAACTGGGGAGAGTATCAAATTTTTAAAAACTTGGATTTCTCCATCCTAATTACTAGATCGTCAAATTGAGTTTGAATTTGAATTTCTCAGAAGGTACAATATAGTAAGAGAAACCAAAGGTCGAAGACAAATAGTTTTAATTCCTTAATTTAACAGAAAATGACCAAAAGAACGATCTTCCCAATAATCATTGGGATAATCATTTTAGCAACATTAGGAACGGCTGTCTGGCGGGTCCAACGAAAGCCCATTCAGCAAGTAGCCATTACCATTGGTACGGGTTCCACGGTCGGAACTTACTTTCCTTTGGGAACAGCCCTAGCTAAGATATTCAATACTTATTTAGAAAATGTGGTCAGCTCGGCAGTGGTCTCTCAGGGTTCAGTTGAGAATGTCAATATGATTGAGGAAAAAGGGGTTCAGTTAGCTTTTGCTCAAAATGATGTTGTCTATTATGCTTCTCAGGGAATTGAGATGTTTGAACAGAGCAAGAAAGAATCACTGAGAGGAATGGCTACTCTTTATCCTGAGGCAATTCATGTCGTTTTAAGAGGAGACTCTCAGATTACTGATTTTCGAGGACTAGTGGGAAAGAAAGTCAGTTTGGGCCCTGAAGGGAGTGGCACAACAGTTAATGCAAAACAAATCCTTGAGGCATATGGAATATATGAGCAGATAGAGTCAGTCTATCTGACCTTTGATGAATCCATTGATCAGGTCGCCAATGGCAATATCGCTGCTGCTTTTCTCACTATTGGCATTCCAGCTAAAGCAGTGACTGATTTGGCTGAAAGAACCGGCGCAAAAATCTTACCAATTAGCCAAGAGGTAATCGACAAACTCAAAAAAGACTATCCTTTTTATACCGCCGTAACTATTTCTGGTGATACCTATAAAGGAGAACCAAATGATCGAGAGACAGTAGCCGTAAAAGCCATGCTTATTGTTCACCAGGATCTGGCTCCTGACTTGGTCTATGAGCTTACCCGGGCAATCTATACTCATTTAGACGATCTCTCCCATGCCCATCCCAAAGGAAAGATTATCTCTCTAAATACTGCTTTAGAGGGAATGCCAATTCCTTTACACCCGGGAGCCGAAAAGTTTTTTAAAGAAGCAATTAAGCAATAAAATAAACTAAAAAATCAGATAAATGGTTAGGCTACAAAAATCTTTGGGCACGAAATTTTTATTTTTTTCTTTTTTATCTATCTTATTGCCGATAATCCTGATTAATCTTTTTTCTTATTATACTAGCCAGAGAGCTTTAATCAAGACAATCGTTGCTGACAATATCAGATTTGCCTTGAGATCAGCCAGCGAAATAAGAACCGATGTTTTAGCTTTGAAAAATATTTTGGAGACAACTGGCACTAATCTCTCAGTAGTCAGAGATCTGGGGAAGAAAAGAGAAATTCTCATCGCCCTCGACACAAGATCTATTCCGATCAAGTCTTTAGCTATTCTTAATAAGGAAGGAAAGGAAATAATTCGCTCAGATGATAAGCTCTTAGAGGATAAAAGTAATTATCCTGAATTCTATATTACAATTAAAGAGGGCTATTATTTTTCTGAGGTCAGATTTGATAGGGAAAAAGAAAAATCATATTTAACTATTGCCAACCCTTTATTAGAAGATTTTAAGTTTGCTGGCGTCTTGGTGACAGAGATTGATCTTTACACTATTTGGGAGAGAGTAAGAATGATGACTTTGGGTCAAAATGATAGCACATACCTTTTTACCAAGAGAGGGCAATTAGTTGCTCGGGCTATTCCTTCTAACCAGCCTTTCCAGATAGAATTAGAGGGGGTGGCTTTAACTTCGGCAATGGCTGGCGGGATAACTACTCAAGAGATTTTGACCAAGGCAGGGAGAATGCTCAAGATTACTACCTCTATTCCTGGATTAGATTGGCAAATGACAATTTTTAAACCTTTGGCCGAAATATATAAAGAGATAGATTTTGTTAGGAATGAAATTTTAATTATTACCCTGATAACTTTAGGGCTTGTTAGTCTAATTGTTGTCTTGTTTTCTCGCTCAATTATCAATCCAATTCATCAGCTACATAAAGGGGCAGAGATAATTGGTCAAGGAAATTTGGATTATCGAGTTAACATTAGAGCCGGTGACGAAATTGAGCAGCTGGGAAGGGAATTTAATCGAATGGCTGAAAGATTGAAGCAATCTAAAGGGGCCTTAGAGGAATCTAAGACGGCGCTGGAAATAAAAATTGAGGCCAGAACGAAAGAACTTCAAGAACTGGCGGCTGGCCTTGAAGGAAAAGTTAAAGAAAGAACCAAAGAACTTCAGTTAAAAATAGATGAGTTAGAAAAATTTCAGAGGTTGACTATTGGTCGTGAGGTAGCCATGGTAGAATTAAAAAAGGAGATAAAAAAAATAAAAGAAGAACTTAAAAAAACAAACCCAGCACATAAAGATGTTATGTGCGGGGTAAAGGTCGGCAACAAAATTAATATGAAATAATATATGTCTAAAAAAATATTAGTAACCTTATTAGTGATAATTGCTTTGGTGATGGTTCTGGGAATATTTTGGTGGCAGCAGTCAATTGAGAAAAAGACAAAGAGTCAGACAAAAGTTTATCACGTTGGACTTTTACAAATGGCGCCCACGGTAGCTGAAAATATGGATGGTTTTAAAATAGGAATGGCTGAGTTAGGGTTTAAAGAAGGAATTAACATAAAATACACCTATCGAGACGCCGAAGGAGACCTGGAGAAGTTAGAAAAATATGCTCAGGAATTGGTTGCTCTAAAACCTGATTTAATTTTTGTTAATACATCTCCGGCGACAGCCATTATCAAGAAGGCAACCGAAGGAACAGATATTCCCGTAGTTTTTTCTATGGTGGCCGACCCTTTAAGGGCAGGTTTTATAAAAACCATAGAAAGTTCTGGAAATAATTTAACCGGGACCGGTTGCGCCTATATTGCGATTGCGCCTAAAAGATTAGAAATTTTAAAAGAGATTAACCCTGATGTAAGGAAAGTTTTAATATTTTATCGACCAGAGGATTTAAGCGGAGGGCCGGCAACCGAGAGTATTTTAGAAAAGGCGCCAGAAATTGGAATAAAGGTAATATCCGTTCCAATAGAAAAGAAAGAAGATGTCAGAGATTATTTAGCGAAGTTAAAACCAGGAGAAATTGATGCGATTATGGATCCGGCTGACTCCATGGTGACGACTGGTCTGACCGAGTGGGGAATTAGCAAGGCAAACGAGTTAAAAGTTCCTCTGATGATGCTGTCTAAGGGAGAATGCGAAAAAGGAGCCTTGGCTTGTTTTGGAGTGGACTACATTGATTTGGGGAGACAAAGCTCTTTAATGGCGAATCAAGTATTGATGGGGATAAAACCTACCAATATCCCTACGGAAATGCCAAGAAAGTTTCTTTTTGTTATTAATCTGAAAACCGCCTCAGCTATTGGTTTGGAAATTCCAGAAAGGGTTTTGCATAAAGCAGACGTAATAATTAAATAATTTCTATAGCAAAACAGAGTTTTGGTATACTCAAAGAACATTCGTTCTTCTCCACCTTTCGCTGCGGCTCGGGTATCAAACTTCAGTTTGCTATTAGAATTAAATGGAGGAAATACGTAAATCTGGAGAAAAGGGATTGCCCGGAAGGACTTTATTATATTCAATAATCGCTCTGGTGATTTTGGGATTGGTAGCCGTTAATATTGGGATAAATTTGATTTGGTTGGAATCATTCATGCGCGACTTAAGAGAGATAAGCATAAATTACTTGCTTTCCGAAGCCAAAAGATCATCTGAAAACATAGAAAAATTTATCCAAGCTGAAATTAACGATATTAAAAGATTGTCTCAGGATGTGACGATTAGTGAAAATACGGAATTTTTCATCAGCCGTTTTTTAAAAGAAAATCCAGCGATTAAAGAAATTTCAATTATAAATTTAAATGGCAAAGAAGAAAAAAGATACTCAAGGAAAGAGTATTTTACAGAAAAAGATCTGAGAGACTTTGCTTTTTTGGAAGAATTTGAGAAAGCAAAAGAAGGCCAAATTTTTATCAGTAAAGTAGATTTTACTCCAGAAGGCGAACCTTATATTAAAATTACAGCTCCCATCAGAAAATTAGAGATAGAAACACCCCAGGCTGTTTTGCGGGCTATATTTTACTTGGAAGGGGCCTGGGAGAAAGTATTGGAGATGAAAATTGGAGAAACAGGCAGGGTTTCAGTGATTGATGACAAAGGAATGCTTATTGCTGACCCGGATCCTTCTCGGGTTTTGAAAAAAATTAATCTTTTAATTTTACCATCGGTAAAACCCGTAATAAGCGGAGAAATATTTAAGGGGACAAAGTATTTAAATGAAAAAGGAATAGAGGTATTTGGAGTGGGAGTTCCAATTAAAATTTTAAAATGGGGAGTAATTATTGAACAAACTACCGAAGAACTGGAGTCTTCGATTAAGGAAGTTCAGAGGTTGACAATTATTTTCTTGGTAGTGGGAACAGTAATTATCGGGCTTTTAATCTGGTTAGTTTTAATTTTGGAAAGGACCGATAAAGAAGTTCTAAAAAGACATCGCATAATTGAGAATCAGAGCAAAAAATTAGAGGAAACTAAGACCTCTCTGGAAATAAGAATTCAGGCAAGAACAAAGGAATTACAAGGATTGGCGCAAGAATTAGAAAAACAGATTAGAGAAAGAACCAAAGAGCTGCAAAATAAAGTTGGAGAATTGGAAAAATTTAATAGATTGGCCGTTGGCCGAGAATTGAAGATGATTGAGTTAAAAGAAGAGATTACAAAATTAAAGGAACAGCTGCAAAATCAAAAACCGAGCCACCCACCAAATTTTGGTGGGGGGCGAAGGTGAAGAAGAGGACAAAGTCCTCTTCGCCTTCCAAAAGTTAAAAATCAAAAACACGATTCTAAATAATAAACTGTTATATAAAAAACATGGCCCAAAAGAAACGTTTAAAAGGTGGAAAAGAACTTAAGCAAACCAGGGAAGACCTGGGAGACCTCGTTTCTTATATTCAAGATTTTAACTTTTTTTTGCCAATTGCGGTCTGCAGCATTTCGCCCAATGGAGATATTACTGATATTAACCGCGCATTTGAGGAACTGACCAATTATAGGTCATTGGAAATTATTGGAAAACCAGTGAAAGCTCTTTTTGGGGAGGAAGATAAAATAGAGAAAATTATTAATGAAGCGATAAAAAAGAAAACTGTCAGAAGCAGAGAATTGACCTTGATTTCTAAAGACAAAAAAAAGATTTCGGTGGACCTTTCGGTTTCTGTAAGAGAGGATAAAAAAGGAAACCTTATTGGTTATTTTGCGAGTATTATAGATATTACAGAAATTAAAAAATTTCAAGAATCACTTGAGGAACAAGTTAAAGAAAGAACCAAAGAGCTCCAAGACAAAATCAGAGAATTGGAGAAATTTCAAAAAATAACCGTTGGCCGGGAGTTAAAGATGATAGAGCTAAAGAAGGAAATAGAAAGGCTTAAAAACGAATTAGAAAATCAAAAAATAGATAATTAGTCTTAATAAAGGTCAAAATAAAAAAAAGACAAACAAAAATATGAACAAAATTACCAAAGACTACAACCCACCCGAGGACGGGAGCTCCCGCTCTGCGGGAAGCTCTCGCGTTCCGACCGCATCCGAGGTGCCTGCCGAAGGCAGGAGGGTGGCGGGGGGGTCGGAGTCCCTGACTAAAGTCGGGGCTCCTGAAATTAAAGAACTAATGAAAATTCCAGGGAAGGCAAGGGGACAGGTTTTTTTCACCGATTTTGAATATATCAAAGAGTTAAAGGGCGAAAAGGGCGCCGCTCTCTTAAAGAAGAGAATGGAAGATTTAGGAAAACCGATAGATTACGAAAATATAAAAACTACTGACTGGTATCCAGTAGGACTAAGAGTGATTTCTTTATTAATAATTAAAGAAGTTTTTGATTGGGATGATAGAGACATAGAAGAGATGGGGAAAACTGCGCCAAAACTCTCTTTTATTGTGAAAATGCTGATGAAAACATTTCTTTCAACCGAAAGATCTTTTATGGAAGCCGCTAATTACTGGAAAAAACATTATTCAATTGGGAAATTGGCGCCGTTCGAGATTGATATGAAAAGAAAACATACATTTTTACATCTTAAAGATTTTAAAATTCATCCAATTTTATGTCCTTACCTCACTGGTTATTTTTATACTATTGCCAATTTTATCTTAAAAAGCGAAAAGGTAACAATCAGGGAGACAAAATGCGCCTTTAAAGAAGCAGCTTTACATGAATTTTCGGTGAGATGGGAATAATCAAAAAGAATTCAAAGGTCGAAAATAAATGTTAAACCGCTGATAAGTCGCTGATTCAACGTTAATTCTGCGTAGTCATCAGCGTCAATTCAGCGAACATTATATGATTAAAGCAGGTGTCGGAAGAAGTAACAATCCTGATGTCACAATCGCTGGATCTGAGGCTTGCAAGCAGGCTTTAGGTCAAGCTGGTGGCAAGGCAGAATTGATTATTGTTTTTTCAACTGTCGCTTATGACCAAGAAAAAATGCTTAAAGGGGTAAGATCTATTTCAAAAGAAATTCCTTTAGTCGGTTGTTCTGATTTTGGAGAAATTACAACCGAAGGTCCGGTATCAAAATATGTAGCAGTAATGGCTCTGAGTTCAGACACTATTGCTTTTACGATTGGAATAGGAGAAGGAACGGATAAAGACTCTCATAAAGCCGGAGCTATGGTGGCCAGAGGCGTAAAGGAAAAAGCGAAAGAAGAGCCTTCTTTGTTTATGATGCTATTGGATGGTTTAGCTGAGAACGGAGCAGCGGCCGTCAGGGGGGTTCAAGAAGTTTTTGGGAAAAACTTCCCAATTATGGGCGGTTCAGCTGGAGATGACTTTCTTTTCCAGAAAACTTACCAATATTACAATGACCAGGTTTTGACTAACGCCATGATTGGGATAGGTCTTTCTGGTAAGTTTTCCTTTGGGGCAGGAGTCCGTCATGGTTGGGAACCAATTGGCCTGCCAATGAAAGTAACCAAAGCCAAAGGGGGAAAATTGATTGAAGTAAATAACCGACCAGCTCTCTCTATTTACGAAGATTACTTTGGAAAAAAAGCTGAAGAGTTAATTAAAGAACCCATTGCCAGAATGGCTTATACTTATCCTTTAGGAATGAGCGTTGAAGGGAGTCCTGAACTTTTAATTCGCGACGTAGTAATTGCTGATGAAAAGGGAGTGATTACTTGCGCAGCAGAAATTCCTGAAGGTTCGGAAATAAGATTGATGTTAGGAGATTATGAGAAAGCCATTCAGGCAGCCAAAGAGGCAGCTGAAAATGCTTTGGCTCAACTTAAGGGAACTAAACCAAAAGCAATTTTCGTCTTTAATTGCGTGGCTCGGCATAAACTCCTCGGAGCAAGGATAGGAGAAGAAATTGCGGCTATTCAGAATGTTTTAGGAAAAGATGTTCCCCTGATTGGTTTTTACACTTACGGAGAACAGGCTCCTCTTGGAGGTGTTCTGGGACCAGAATGTTTTTCTGTATTTCACAACGAAACCGTGGCTTTGTTGGTTTTAGGTGATTAATAATTAACTTTTATTTTAAACATGTGGGGCTGGGTTTGTTGAAAGCATTAAAAGCTCCGGCAACAATTTAGCCGGTACCAGTTGCGCTTACATTGATATTGCCGCTAGGCGATTAGAGGTCTTAAAGGAAATTAATCCTAAAATTAAAAAGGAAATGTAGACCCAACACGCAATTGCGTGTTGGGTAAAGGTCGAAAAATAGATAATTAACAACCTATAAAGAATCTATAAAGCATGAATCCAGAAATTGTGAAAGAATTAATAAGCGCTACCCGCTATTTAATTATTTTTGTTGCCCTGGCTGTTGCCGTTCTGTATTCATTGTCTCTGTCAGAGAGAATAAGAAAGTTTGTTTATAAACAGAGTTATTCCCGAAAGGAAAAACTGGCGATGATTCTGCTCTTTGGATTGTTTGGGATTTTAGCTTCAGAATATGGGTTAAAAATGATTGGAGCAGTAGCCAATGTTCGTGATTGTATAGCCATATTCGCTGGGATATTAGGAGGTCCGGCTGTTGGAATTGGAGCTGGTTTAATTTCCGGTCTCTATAGAATGTCAGGACTGCTTTGGACAGGTTGGACAGGAACCTTGGGATACTGGTCAGCTCTAGGTTGTGGTTTAGCGACTATTGGGGCGGGATTTGTAGGAGCTTGGCTTTCTAAATACAAAAACATTAACATTAAAACGCTTACCCCAAAACAAACCTGGCGGATAGCTTTGCTTACTGCTTTTTGGCAAATCATTCATCTTCACGTTTTTGTGTCTCTAACGGCGCCCCTGTACACAGAAAAGACATTTTGGGGAGTAGAAAAATTAGTCTTTCAGAAACTTCTCTTGCCAATGGGGCTTGCTAACGTTTTGGGAATTTTACTGCTTTTATTTTTAATCCACGATCTGGTTATAAAAAGAGAAGCAGAGGTGGCAGAAAGAATAATGATAGAGGCAGAACTGAAAGAAAGAGAAAAAGGACAAAAGCTTTAAGTTTTCATTCAGGGTAAATTGACCACCCAGTTGCTTACTAGAAAGAATTCCTAAGAGTTTTAATTCTTAAATTTAGTTTATATTTAGCTTTTATGGAGAAAGAAACCCCATTTGAACAACCCACATTACTTCTCAGAATTAAAGAAATTCTCAAAAAAAGAGAAGGAGAAATTGAGGAATTAAAGAAACTAAAAAAAGAGTTAGAAGAAATAAAGACCGTTTTAGAAGAAAAAGTTAAAGAAAGAACAAAAGATCTGGAGCAGAAATATACCCAATTAGAATTTCAAAAGAATGAATCGGATAGAATATCAAAAATGTTAGTGAGAAGAGACCTGCAATTGTATGAGACCAAAGAACGGTTAGAAGAAGCCTTACGCGAGAGCAATAAGGCAAGGTTAGAGTCAGAGAAAATAAAAAGATCTCTTGGAATAGAAGTTCAGGCAAGGACAAAAGAGTTAGAAGGACTAGCTAAAAGTTTGGACATAAAAGTTAAAGAAAGAACCAAAGAATTAGAAGAGTCAAAAATTGCCTTGAATAGCATATTAGAAGACATTGAGGATTCCAGAAGAGCCCTAATGAATATGTTAGAAGATGCGGAGGATGGAAGAAAGAAAGTTGAAGAGGAAAAGAATAAAACCGCCACGATTATTAAAAACTTGGCTGACGGACTTTTGGTCTTTGACCAAGGGAATAAGCTTTCTTTAATAAATTTTCAAGCTGAAATCTTTTTCCAAATGAAGACCGAAGAGGTGATGGGTAAGTTTCTCCCTCAATTAGCTATCCTTCCAATTTTTAAACCGTTGGCAGAACTTTTATTGAAAGAAACTGCAGGAATCTTTCGAAGAGAATTACAGCTTAAAGAGAATTTAATCTTAGAGATATCTACTATTCCTTTGGCAACAGAAAAGGAAAAACTGGGCAAATTGGTTGTTTTACATGACATTACCAGAGAGAAAGCCATTGAAAAAATGAAAACAGAATTTGTCTCTTTGACGGCCCATCAATTAAGAACTCCCTTATCAGCTATTAAGTGGACACTAAGGATTCTCTTGGACGGAGATTTGGGCGAGATAACTCCGGAACAGAAAGATTTTCTTGAAAAGACATATCAGTCTAATGAAAGAATGATTTCTTTGATTAACGACCTTTTAAATGTGACCAGGATTGAGGAGGGGAGATATCTTAGCAAATTAACCTTGGTTAATATTGAAGAAGTAATTAACCTTGTGGTAAATTCTTATAAAGATGAGATTAAAAGAAGAAAAATTAAATTTGAATTTAAAAAACCGGAAGAAAAAATGCCTCAGATTATGGTTGATGTAGAAAAAGTGGGATTAGTGGTTCAAAACCTGCTTGATAACGCCGTCCATTATACTCAGCCTGGCGGGGAAATAATAATATCTTTAAATCGCGGCGCAAAAGACATTGAGTTTTCAATAAAAGACACCGGAACAGGAATACCCAAGGAACAACAAGAAAGAATTTTTACTAAGTTTTTCCGCGGTACCAATGCGATAAAAATGGAAGCCGAGGGGTCGGGCCTGGGTCTTTTTATTGCCAAAAATATTATTGACGCTCATAACGGAAAAATCTGGTTTGAATCAAAACAAGGGGAAGGGACTACGTTTTATTTTAATATACCCATATATAAGAAGGAAGAATTTACTGAGTTTTTGACTAAGTTTTAAATCTTTTGGTATAATTGTTAAATTACTGGTATAATTACCTTAAGGGTCGAAGAATTAAAAAATTAAAATTAAACAAAAAATATATGACAAAGAAAATTTTAATCGTTGAAGATGAAGAAATAATCCTAGACCTTTTACAGAAAAAACTTACAGAGGCAGGATATGAGATTTCGGTGGCTAGAGACGGTGAAGAAGGTTTAAGGATGATTAGGGAAATTAAGCCGGATATTATTCTTTTAGATATCATTATGCCTAAAATGGGTGGATTTGAAGTAATGGAAGAGATGCAAAAAGATAGGGAATTGAAAAAGATACCGGTGATTGTTGTGTCTAATTCTGGCCAGCCTGTAGAGATTGATAAAGCTCAAGAATTGGGAGCTAAAGACTGGTTGATTAAAACCGAATTTGACCCTCAGGAAGTAATTGACAAAGTTAAAAAGCAGGTGCCCCCTTTTGAAAAATTTATAGAAAAATATTAATTCAAAAAGACTTACTGTAAATAATTAAGTAAGTCGTGAAATTCCTCCGTCTTGGAAGATAGGAGCGAGGCGAAGCCGAGCGACGTAAGACTACAACCCACCCACCGCATCCTCCCAAGCTTTGCTTGGGCCCCTACCAGAAGGTGGTCTTTGGCGGGGGTCGGGGGAATTTAAAAGGTCGAGCAAAAAATAAAAATAACTAAACAAAAAAATGTTCACACTTTTAGTAATAGCTTTTGACGTTTTTGCTTTAATTTGGAGCGGGGTTAGAATTTTAAGAAAGAGTAAGGAAGTAAATTATTCGTCTGGAAAATATCTTGCTTGGGGTTTAATTTTGGTAGGTATTGCTATACTTTTTTACGGATTAAGAAGCATTGTAATCCAGTTTGGGCCTTCTTTTTATTGGGTTGACAAACTTATTTTTTATAGACCGGGAACTTTTATCCATTCAATCGGGCTTTTTCTCGCTTTCTGGTTTGTGTATAAAGAATTTACACCCAAAATGTTTGCTAAAATTACTGCCATTCCAGTTTTTGGATCCCTTCTTTATCTGGCCTATATCTTTGTCTTTTCCCCAGTTAATAGAGTGGTGAAACAAGCGCCTTTAGAGCCGATAAAATTTATGATGACAAACTATGGCTGGGCATCGCCATTAGTAGCTCAAGCTTTTCTTTATATCACTGTTGGAGCGCCGCTTGTCATCTTGGGGATATTTGTGTACAATGCATTAAAGACAGAGAGATTAAAGGCCTTATTATTTGGGATTGGGGTTCCGGTGATGTCTTTTTTAGGTATCGTGGGGATGTGGAAGCCTGCCATGCTTCCTTTCCAGTTTAGCAGCGGGATATATAAAGGACTTTTTCTTTTAGCAATAATTCTGTTGCTGATTTCTATTTTTGTGACGAAAAACAGAAAAGTAATGATTAAAGCGTTGCTCTACGGCCTAGGTATATCTTTCCAGTGTCTTTTCATCCCGCTTTGTATATTCATTTCTCCTATTTTTGCCAGATTGGGATATGGGGCAGGAGCCTTAATGGTCTATAAAGCATTCGGAATGAAAATTGAATAATCTTTATGGCTAAGAAAATTTTAATAGCAAGGATCTTTCACTTGGCGAGCGAAGCGAGACGAAGAAGAGGACTTCGTCCTCTTCGCCCCGTTCAAGATTCTTTTAATCAAAATTTATTATTATGAAAAAAATTTTGATAATAGAAGACGATAAATTCCTTCGGGAACTGATTGTCAAAAAACTGGTTAAAGAGGGTTATGAGATTTCTGAGGCAGTTGATGGCGAAGAAGGAATAAAAAAGGTTAAAGAAGAAAAGCCGGATTTAGTTTTGCTGGACCTTATTTTACCGGGAATTGACGGTTTTGAGGTTTTATCAAGAACGAAAGAGGATCCTGCTTTATCTCAGATACCAGTGATTATTCTTTCTAATCTTGGCCAGAAAGAAGACGTGCAAAGAGGATTGGGATTAGGGGCGATTGATTATTTAATTAAAGCCCATTTTACCCCCGGAGAAATTATTGAAAAGATCAAGGCGATTTTGAAATAATACTGGCTAGTCGAAGAAATAAATCTCTTCTTCACCCTTCATTGTGATTCGGGTAGTTGATTGATATTAAAACATCCCCAAGGGCTGCGGCAATCTTTTGGGGATTTTTTATCTGAAAGCGAAGAGGACTTCGTCCTCTTCTTTACATTTGCTTCCATAGATGGAAGCTCGGCAAAATATGATAGCGAAAAAAGAAGTTAAATCTCCAATAGAAGTCGAAGAGGATAAATCCTCTTCTTCACCTTCGCTTATCAAGTTTTCGCATAGCGAAAACGAAGATGGAAAAGAGGTTTACCTCTTTGACCCTTCGGAAGCTCGGGTAGTCGATGAACTTCGTTCATCTCCACCCTTCGCTGACGCTCGGGTAAATGATTATTTAAAAATTGGCAAAGCCTCTGATTTAAGCAATTCCAGAGAAAGAGCAATTTACCGCTTTTTTGAAATTCTGCCAGGAGGTCTTTGCTGGGCCATTTTGTTTTTTGTAGTTTTCTTTTCTTGGAAAAGACCTGTTTGGGTGGCTATTTTTATCATTTTTTTTGACCTCTATTGGTTATTTAGAACGGCCTATTTTTCTTTTCATCTTAGGGGAGGTTACAAAAAAATGAAAGAATACCAAAAAATTGATTGGATAGAAAAACTTAACGAGATAGATATGGCCTCTGTCAGACTAAATATTAAAAACTGGCAGGATATTTACCATTTAATAATTCTTCCAACATACCGCGAGCCTTTAGAGATTGTCCGAGAGAGCTTTAAATCCCTGGAAAATAGTGATTGGCCAAAAGAGAAAATGATTGTGGTTCTGGGGGGTGAAGAGAGAGCAAAGAAAGAAGCTAAAAAGGTAGTAGAAGAGATAGAAAAAGAATTCGGAAATAAATTTTTTAAATTTCTAATTACCTGGCATCCGATGAATCTCCCTGGAGAAATTCCGGGTCATGGCTCCAACGATGCTTGGGCGACAAAACAGGTCAAAAAATTAATCATTGACCCTTTAAAGATACCTTATCAAAATATTATTGTTTCTTTTTTTGACGCCGATACGTGTGTATTCCCAAAATATTTTAGTTGTTTGTCCTGGCATTATTTAACGGCGGAAAAACCAACCCGGACTAGCTATCAACCAATCCCTCTTTATATTAATAATATTTGGCAAGCACCGCCTTTTTCCCGGGTTTTCGCTTTTTCTTCAACTTTTTGGCACACGATGAATCAAGAAAGACAAGAGAAATTAATTACTTTTTCCTCCCATTCAATGAGTTTTTTGGCTCTTTTTGAAGTAGGTTTTAAACAGACAAATGTGGTGTCTGACGATTCACGAATTTTCTGGCAATGTTTTTTGAAATATAACGGAGATTACAGGGTGAAGCCTCTTTATTATCCTATTTCAATGGATGCCAATACTGCCAAAAATATTTTCAAAACAGCCGTCAATATTTACAAACAACAAAGAAGATGGGCATACGGAGTGGGGGAAATACCTTATTTTCTCTTTGGTTTTTTAAAAAACAAAAAAATTAAGCTTTCCAAAAAAATTTCGCTGGGATTTGAATTAATTGAAGGACACTTATCTTGGGCAACAGCTCCGATATTAATTTTTTGTTTAGGTTGGCTTCCATTGGTTTTCGGCGGAACCGAATTTTCTCAGACTTTAATCTCTTACAATCTTCCAAAAATCACCAGTCGCATTTTAACCATTACCATGATTGGATTGGTTATATCTGCTTATTTAAGCCTGCTTTTGCTTACCCGATTCGCAGCGAAGGGTGAAGAAGAGGATTTATCCTCTTCGCCTACCCGAGCGAAGCGAAGGGTGGAAAAGAATGAACGTTCTTTGACTAGGCCGCGGCCGCCGGGCAGTCATCGATTAAAATATTGGATATTTGCTTTCAGTTGGATTTTGGTTCCGATAATCACCATATTTTTTACCTCGCTCCCGGCCTTTGATGCTCAAACGAGATGGATGCTGGGTAAATATATGAGCTTTTGGCCGACCGAAAAAATAAGGAAATAGTTTACCCGAGCCGCAATAAAGGGTGAAGATGGTCGCAGAAACAAGTTTCTTCTCCCGTCTCGCCTTCGGCTCGACGAACGAAGTTCATCGACTATTCTAAATGGATTCTTTTTTGAAATTGCCCCAATCTTATTTTAAGAAAGGGATATTTTTTTAATTGGGGGTCTTCCTGCAAAATTTCCTTGGCGTCGTTTCTGGCCTTGGAAACCAAAACAGCGTCTGACAAAGAAGCCATTGCCAAATCAGGAATTCCCCACTGCCTCTGCCCTGTGAAATCTCCCGGGCCCCTGATTGCTAAATCTTTTTCCGCTAATTCAAAGCCGTTGTCGCAGCTTAAAAGAGCGCGCAATCTCTTGTTGTAAAGTGTTCCAGGCGAGTCGGTGAACAAGAAGCAATAAGATTGAAAATTCGACCGGCCCACTCTGCCTCTGAATTGATGGAGTTGGGCCAAGCCGAATTTTTCCGAACCTTCTATTATCATGGCTGTCGCATTCGGGACGTCTACCCCTACCTCCACAACGGAAGTTGAGACCAAAATATCAATCTTTTTATCTTTGAAATCCCGCATTATTTTTTCTTTTTCATAGCTTTTCATTTTACCGTGGAGCATCCCTATTTTTAAATCAGGGAAAATTTCTTCCGACAGTTTTTTATATTCATCCTTTACTGCTTTCACGTTCATCCAAGAAAGAGCTCTTTCGTCTAATAAATAGGTTTTTTCGCCAAAAACTTCGCTTGACGAAATTTTAGCAGGTTCAATTCTCGGACATATGACAAAAGCTTGTCCTCCTTCTTTTATTTGTTGCCTTATAAATTCGTAAGTGGCTTTTTTATCTTTTGGCTGGATTATTTTTGTGATTATTTTTTTTCTACCCTTCGGCAATTCGTCAATAATGGATAAATCAAGGTCTCCATAGATAGTCAAAGACAGAGTGCGGGGGATAGGAGTGGCGGTCATTGACAGCAAGTGGGGAATAAAATCTTTTTGTCGGCAAAGTTTGGCTCTTTGTTCTACTCCAAAACGATGTTGCTCGTCAATAATGACCAAAGCCAGATTATTGAATTGGACAGGAGTTTTTTTTAAGGTTTTGGGTGTTGTGTCCTGAATTATGGCGTGCGTGCCAATCAAAATATCGATTTTGTTATTTCTAACTTTTTCCAGCAGCTTTGCTCTTTTTATTTTTTTACCATCTGAATAGCTTTCTTTTCCGGTGATCAGGCCAACCTTCAGTTTGAATTTTTTTAGAACCTCATTTATGGTTTTAAAATGTTGCTTGGCTAAAATTTCAGTCGGCGCCAGAAAAGCTGTTTGGTAGCCGGTCTTGGCAACATTTAAAGCGGTCATGGCTGCTACTACGGTTTTGCCCGATCCCACGTCTCCCTCCAAAAGCCGGTTCATCGGTCTCGGTTTTTCCAAATCTTTCAAAATCTGCCAGACGGCTTTTTTTTGGGCGTCGGTTAGTTTGTATGGCAAGGTCTTTATAAATTCTTTCATCAATTCCAGGTCAACAGAGATAGCGACTGCTTTTTCTTTCGCCAATTTAAACCTTTCTCTTTGAACAAAGAGGGAAAGTTCAAATAATTCCTCAAAGCCGAACCTTTTTTTAGCTTCCTCTGCTGATTTCAAAGAATCGGGAAAATGGATTTGCCAAATCGCTTTTGGCAGAGGCAGAAAATCGTATTTCTTGCTTATTTTTTGCGGCAGGGAATCAGGAATCTGGTCTTTTAGTTTTATCAAAAGGGGTTTGACGATAAATCGCAGCCATTTTGACGACAATCCTTCGGTTTCAGGATAAACAGGAATTAATCTGCCGGTATGGTTTAACTCAAAATTAATCTCGCGGAAATTCTCAGGCAATTTTTCATAGGCAGGGTTTGATAAATAGATTGATTTTCCTTTGCCTGAAATTTTTCCGGCCAAACAAACGAAAGTTTCTTTTTTGAGAGTGTTTATAAGATAGGGCTGGTTAAACCACATTACTTTTAGTTTTCCCGTTTCGTCTTCAAGAGTCGCCTGGGTTAGCATCATTCTTTTCCTAAAGGTTCTGATGTTTTTTATATCTGTGATTTGTCCTTGAAAACAAAAAGGGCCGCCGACTTGAGCCTGTGATACGGGAATTAAATTTGAAAAATCTTCATAGCGAAAAGGAAAATGAAAAAATAATTCGCCGACGGTCTTGATTCCCAGCCGTTTTAACCTTTTTTGATACTGGGGACCTACCCGGGGAATTTCCTCAATAGGAGTTAAGAGATTCATATGCCCTCGGTAGGAATCGAACCTACAGTCTCAAGGTCCGCAACCTCGCATTTTATCCATTAAACTACGAGGGCAAATACTAATTTAAAATAGCATAAAATTAATTAAATTTCAATTTGACTTGATTTATTCTAAAAGATAATATTGAAAATAGTAGGAGAGGTGCCTGAGTGGTTGAAAGGGGGAGTTTGCTAAACTCCTATAGGGTGTAATAGCTCTATCGAGGGTTCGAATCCCTCCCTCTCCGCCATGAGTATTTAGTATCGGGAGACCCGAGTGTATATAATAAATTAGACATGACATTACTTATCGTCAAAATAGTGGTAGCGGTAATAATTGTTGGCGCTAGCACATATCTAAGCGAATGGCTCAAAAACAATTGGCTTCATACCTGGGATAAAATCTGGGTGATTGTCATTGCCGCGGTTATCGCAACCATTGCAATAATCTTCGTCGATTTCGTGTCGGATGGTCTCGGAAAGTCTTTAGGTAAGACAGTCGTCACAGTTAAGACATCAAAAGAGAAAAATGAAATTGACATAATAATTAAAATAAAGAGGTCAGTAGATAGAATTTCATTGAATTACCCCATACTGGGGACCATTACCAATTTTCAAGATCTTAACTCGCTTACAAAGGCACGTACCGTTTTGGCAAAGGTTGTCGGTGGCACAACGCAAAATGATGTACAGAATAACTTGCAGATGACCATAACGGATATAAAACCGGATGCGGTGTTGCAGTACAAAATTTTCTACAATCCGACATCCGAAAATATCGAGATTGCAGGAACTGATCGATATGAACTCGTATACACATGGGAATATCGTGGTGAGGAAATTCAGGAAACACAATGGATGATGACCAAAGATGACAGTATTACTACTAAACCTAATATCGAGATTATGGGAACCCGAATTTTTAATAGAGCCTTAACACCAGAAGAAATAAAAAAGACTTACGAAGCCGGTCCTCCTCAGACAAAGTTTTAGACTGACCCGAGTGCCTCGTGCAGTCGCCGGAAAAAGTGCTAAAATACGCTTACGGGGCTTGAACTTACGGGTACTTAACCCGAGTGTCCCGCTAGCTTGAAATGGTGGGTTGCGCCGAATGGTAAGGCACCAGTCTCGTCCCGCAGAAAACGGAGGGTTGGCAGAATGGTAATGCACCGCTCTTGAAAAGCGGCGGGCGCAAGCCCTTAGAGGTTCGACTCCTCTACCCTCCGCAGCAATCCCATTGTCACCTGTTGCCCATACTGGTATAATTAGGATAATGAGGACTACACAACGGAAAGGAGATATAGCAGTCTCGCAAGCAATCGCCCGATTTACGACAATGGGTTATGATGTGGCATTGCCACTCACTGAATCTGCTTCCTATGACCTGATAGTTGATATAGGAGAAAACCTGAAACGAGTGCAAGTACGGTATTGTGGTGCAAAGGAGGTTGCCTTGCGAAGAATACACTCAAACTCGAAAGGGTACGTAGTGAAAAAAGCTAAAGCCAATGCCTACGACTGGCTTTATATATTCAAAAATACGGGGGAGGAATATTTAATTAAAAAATGTTTGGCAAATCGTAATTCTGTGACACCCACGGCAGAATATCGTCTCAACTAAATTTGGGTGTCCGGTCACCGCTCCGCAAAGGGTTTGCAGGTTCGAGTCCTGCACCCACCACCAGTTGGAAAATGTTTCTGTTGGCTCGCCTTGAGCTTATTTTCACCCTCCACCTTAGTCGAAGAGGGCCACTTCTTCTTTAACTACCCGAGCGAAGCGAAGGGTGGAAAAGAGATTTATCTCTTTGACTCGTCCCGCGAGGCGGTCTTTATTGGGCGATGAAGTTTACCCCCTTCGGGGTTTGCCCTCATCTTCATCTTCGCTTATCAAGTTTTCGCACAGCGAAAACGAAGATGGAAAAGAGGCTTACCTCTTTGACCCTACGAAAGCTTGATATATGAATATACGTTTTTATTTTCAGGAAATTAATAAGGCCGGACAGGAAGAGCTGGAAAAGCATTTAGGCGAGAAAAAATTGGACCGCCTGACCCGTCTCTTTCAGCACGGCAATTTGGAGTTGGCAAAATTCGTGTTGAACGCCAAATACCACCGGCATCACAATATCTTTGTGGTGCGGCTGGGGCTGGAGATTGCCAAGAATAATTTAGAAGCGGAAGAAGTAAGCGAGAATTTAATTGAGGCGTTTGATTTGGCGTTTAATAAATTAGCTTATCAATTATCAAGCTTCCGTAGGAAGCGAAGATGAAAGATTAAGGCACGATAGTCGAAGAAGGCCGCTTCTTCTTTAATTACCCGAGCGAAGCGAAGGGTGGAAAAGAGATTTATCTCTTTGACTCGTCCCGCGAGGCGGGACTCATTAAATACCCGAGCGAAGCGAAGGGTGGAAAAGAATGAATGTTCTTTGACTAATTTTTATTCTCGGGCTACAGCTATTCCCCAAACTTCTCTGGCTCCGGAATCTTTTAAAACATGGGCACACTCTTCCATTGTGGAACCGGTGGTAAAAACATCGTCTACCAAAAGAATTTTTTTCTCTTTTATTAAATTTTTGTTCTGGCAAACAAAAGAGCTTTTTACGCTTTCTTCTCTTTCTTTTTCCGAGAGTTGCACCTGAGGCAAAGTCTGCTTTGTTTTTAATAAACAGTCCGAGATTAAAGGCATTTTAAAAAATAGAGAAAGCTGGCGCGAGATTTCTTCTGCCTGATTAAATCCCCGCCACTTTCGCCTCTTTTTGTGCAAAGGGACGGGGATTAAAACAAAATCAGACCTGTCTCTAAAAAATGACGGCGGGTATTCAAGCAATTGAAAATACTGTATAATTAAAGAAGCCAGAGGTTTTGCCAGTTCTTTAACGTAAGGTTCGTATTTGAATTGCGAGATTAACTTTTTTATTATAAAATTTTGATAAGAGGCAGCGCAAAAAAGACCGGTAAGTTTTTTACTTTTCCTGCAAGAATAACAAGTCTTGCCGTCAAAAACAATTTTTGGCGGATTGCAAAAAGGACAATATTGATTGGTTAAAATATCAATCAAAGAAAAACAATCTTGACAGAGATAATTTTTCTCTCTTTGACAATTTAGGCAAAACTGAGGGAATAAAAGGCCAGACAAAAACTGATAGATGGTGTTTAAAAACTTTGTCATTTTGATATAATGATATAATCTTCTAAAGATATTGTATCCTAGATTCTATCAGTTACCCGAATGATAATGAAGGGTGAAGAAGAGATTTATCTCTTCGACTTTTCCACATATTCCCGCCACAACAAGTTATGGTGGGTGTAGACCTTTTTCTTTAAAATGGTAAAATATAGTTAATGATTCGGTTCCCATTTAAGATTAAAAAAACTCCTAAGAATTTTTTAGGAATTGATATTGGTACTTCATCAATAAGAGTTGTAGAGCTGGGCCGCAAGGGACAGACTCGGGAACTTAAAAATTACGGAGAAATCAAAATCCAGTCTTTGCAAAAGTCAGCTTTTCGGACAATTGAAGAAGATACACTTTTACTTTCCGATCGCGAGATAGCCAGAGCTATTTCTGCTATTATGAGAGAAACAGGCATCCAGACAAGAGAAGTTAATTTTTCTATTCCTGATTTTGCCAGTTTTTTCACTAATTTTGAATTACCGCCAATGAGCGAAAAAGAACTTCCTCAAGCTATCAGATACGAGGCCAGGTCTTATATTCCCCTTCCTCTTTCAGAAATAACTCTTGATTGGTCAGTAGTTGAAGGGGACGTGTCCAATAAAGCAAAGACCCCCCTGAAAATTTTGGTTGTGGCGATTCCTAATGAAATAATTAACCAATACCAGAAGATTGCTTCTTTTTCCGGTCTTGAAATGAAAGCTTTGGAAGCGGAAGCATTTGCCTTAGCCAGACCTTCAATCAAAAACGAAAAAAGAGTGATATCCGTTATTGATATAGGAGCAAGAAGCACTACTTGTAATGTCCTGGAAAAAGGAATTCTAAAAATAAGCCATAGCTTTAATCTTTCAGGAAACGAACTAACAGAAGTTTTGAGCCGATCTCTTAAGATTGGCTATGAGGCAGCCGAGGAATTGAAAGGAAGTATGGGATTGATAACTGTGGAAGAACCTGAGAAAAATGTCCGAGAAATTCTGCTGCCCTTGGTTGATTCTATTATATCTGAGATTAAAAAAATTTTTCAAGGTTTTTATCAACAAGAAGGAAAAGGAGTAGAAAAAGTTATCTTGGCGGGAGCAACAGCATTGTTACCGGGTTTAAGGGAATATTTTGCCGAAGAATTAAAAAAAGAAGTAGAGGTTTCCAATCCTTTTTGGAGCATGGCTTACCCTCCTATTTTGGAAGAGACATTAAAAGAAATGGGGCCCACCTATACCGTCGCTGTTGGTTTGGCCTTAAAAGGATTAGAATAATGCTTCTACGAATTACTAATCAGTACGAATAGTCGAAGAGATAAATCTCTTCTTCACCCACCGAGCCGCAGCGAAGGTGAAGAAGAGAACGGAATTCTCTTCGCCTTCATCGCGATTCGGGTATACGAATAAAAAAATAAATGTTAAAATAAATTCGTAGATTCGTAAATATTCGTAATTTCGCAGTAATCTATGGCGATAGAAATTATTCCAAAAACAAAAACTAAAAAAGTATCTTTTCTTGGCATTGTTTTCTATTTCAGCCTGCTATTATTACTAGTCTTCTTGATTAGTTATTTTGCTTTGAATGTCTATCAGAAAAGACTGGAAAGTGAGCTTACCAATATAAAAAAAGACCTGGAAAAAACTCCTGATGAAAAAGCGCTGGAGGAAGAAATTTTTGGTTCTGAAAAAAACGTTGGCTATCAGCAAAAGATTAAAGATTTTAGCGTTTTGCTCAACGCTCATAAGCTACCTGTAAACTTTTTTAATTTCTTGGAGGAAAATACGCATCCAAAAGTCTGGTTCTCTAAATTTAATTTAGATTTAGAGAAAAATTTACTGGATACGTCTGGTTACGCCGATAATTTTGAAGTGTTAGGTCAGCAAGCCTTGATTTTTAAAAGACAAGATTTTATTAAAAATATAAATTTATCTGGGGCTTCATTAGCTAAGGACGGTAAGGTCAATTTCGATCTCCAACTTACTATTGACCCCAAAATTTTCAAATAATGCAAAAAGTTATTATCAATATTTTCATCATTTTTTTATGCCTTATTTTAGGAGTGATATTTTTTGGGTGGCCTGAATATAAAAATTTCAATAATTTAAAATTAGAGATTGAAGAAAGAAAAGCGGAACTCGAAAACAAAAATAAATATTTTTCTGAATTGAATAGCATTTCCTTAAAATTAAAAGAATACGGTTCAGAGCTTTCAAAAATTGATTCTGCTTTGCCCGCCACCCCTGTAGCGCCTGACCTGATTAATTTTTTGGCCGAAAAAAGCTCTCAAAATGGTTTGATACTGGAAAAAGTCAACTTGGATAAAATCTCTCCCTTAGAACAAGGTTTTAAAATTCAGAAGATTTCTTTGAGCCTGTCTTTTTCCGGTTTTTACCCTGCTTTGAGAAGCTTTGTTCACAGTTTGCAAAAGAGCGCCAAATTGATTGAGGTAGATTCTATTATCTTTTCTCAGTCACAGCCGGGAGGAATTTTCGCCTTTAACTTGAAAATAAAGACTTATTCATACGGACAATAGAAAAAGCATCCCACATCGGAGTGGGGTCGGGACGGGTCGCGAGAGTTATCCGCGAAGCGGAAACTCCCGACCTAGAACCCTTCGGTTCTCCCGTACAGGAAAATATTAAAAACCGAGGGTGGTCAAAGAGATAAATCTCTTTTTCACCTCACTGCGGTTCGGTTTTTAAAGAGCGAGCCCGAAGCCCGAAGGGCGCCAGCCGAAGGCTGGAAGAGGGCGAGCGACTAACTTCGTATTACCACTATGGCCATTACTTTTGTTGAAGAAAGAAAAAAACAAAAAAAATTACTTTTGGTCTTTGGATTTGTGGTTGCAATAACAGTTGTGGTTCTGGTTCAGGGGTTGGTGAAAAGAATTCCGCCCTCACCCATTACAGGTAGAGAGATAATTCCGACTTTTAAGAAAATAGAAATAGATTTTACGATATTAGAGAACAATAATTTAAAGGATTTGGAGCCTTTTGAAGAGATTAAACCCTTTGAGGGTAAAATAGGCAGAGAAAATCCTTTCTTGCCTTATTAATATTACACAGATGAACATAGATAAGAACACGGATCAACACGGATCTGTGTAAATCTGTGTTCACATCCGTGTGTATCAGTGTAAAATGACGCTACTGCAACAGCTAGTTAAAAAAGGATTATTAGAGAAAGAAAAGGCTGGTTCTATAGAATACGAAATTAAAAATTCTGGAAAAAAAGAAGAAGAAGCGATTTTGGAACGGAGAATAGTTTCGGAAGATTTTCTCTTCGGTTTAAAAAGTGAAAATTTAAAGATTCCCCTTAAAAGGATTTATCCTGAAGACATTCCCTTACAAATTTTAGAAGTTATTCCTGAAGATTCGGCCAGATATTATCACATAATTCCGATTGCTAAAAAAGGTAAGGTTTTAGAAGTAGGAATGGTTTATCCCGAAGATATTAAAGCCCAAGAGGCTTTGGAATTTTTGGCTCGCCGGCAGAATGTCTCTTATCAGATTTTTTTAATTAGTTTAACTGACCTTAAAAACGTATTAAAGAAATACCGTACCCTGAGAGGAGAGGTGACGCGGGCCCTGGAAGAATTAGAAACAGAACTCAAAGAGGAAAAAATTGAAGCCAGACCGACGGCCATCACGGAATTTGAAAAAATTGCCGAGGAGGCGCCAATTTCAAAAGTGGTCGCGGTTTTATTGCGCCATGCGGTAGACGGTTCAGCTTCTGATATTCATATTGAGCCGACAAAAGAAAAAGTAAGGGTTCGTTTTAGATTAGATGGCGTGCTTCATTCCAGTATTTTTTTACCGCTAAGGATATTACCGGCCATTGTCTCCAGAATCAAAATTCTTTCAAATTTAAAGATAGACGAGACGCGAATTCCTCAAGACGGACGATTTACCACTAAGGTTGGCGGCAAAGAAATTGATTTCCGTGTTTCTACCTTCCCCACCGTTTTGGGCGAAAAAGTAATGATGCGAATCTTAGATCCAACGATAGCCGTGGCAGACATTAAAGATTTGGGAATATCCGGAAGAAACTTTAAAGCGATTGAGCAAGCGATAAAAAAACCTTATGGGATGATTCTCTCAACCGGTCCTACCGGCTGCGGAAAAACCACTACTTTGTATGCCATTTTAAGGATTCTGAATAGAGAAGGAGTGAACATTACCACTCTGGAAGATCCGGTAGAATATTTTATTGAAGGAGTTAACCAATCGCAGGTAAAACCAGAAATTGGTTATGAGTTTGCGACCGGGCTTAGACACATGTTGAGACAGGACCCTGATATTTTAATGGTGGGAGAAATCAGAGACGAAGAAACAGCTGCTTTGGCAATTCACGCCGCCTTAACAGGGCATATTTTATTATCCACCCTTCATACCAACAATGCCTTAGGAGTTATTCCCCGGCTTATTGATTTGGGCGTCAAACCCTACCTCATCCCATCGAGCTTGAGCATTTCTATTGCTCAAAGATTGGTAAGAGTTTTGTGCCCTGATTGTAAAAAAAGGATAAAACCAAAAAAAGAAATAATAGATATGCTTCTTAAAGAATTGGAAAACTTGCCTCCTTTGGTTAAAAAGTATGTAAAAATTCCAAAGGTATTTTACACTTATACGGCCGTAGGTTGCAAGAAATGTAATGGAGCAGGTTATACGGGCAGGATAGGAGTTTTTGAGGTTTTGGAAATGACCGATCAGCTTTCGGAAATAACCCTGAGAGAGCCTTCAGAAATTAAGATTGAAGAAGAAGCTAAGCGTCAAGGCATGATAACGATGAAACAAGATGGAATTTTAAAGATTTTGGAAGGAATAACCGCCGTTGAAGAAGTCTTAAGAATGGCAGAAGAAAAATAAGTAGGCGAAGAGGACTTCATCCTCTTTTTCACCTTCGTCCCGCAAGCGGGACTCGGTATATGAAGCAAATTTTATTGGTTGAAGATGACCCATTTTTAATTGATATTTACACTACCAAACTTAAGGAGTCAGGATTTAAATTAGAAATAGCTGATAACGGTGAAGAGGCTTTAAAAAAAATAAGAAAACGAAACGCTGCTAATTTTGAAAAAAAGAAAAAAAAGAATCTCTGGCCCGACGTTTTAATTTTAGACATAGTCCTATCCAGGATTGATGGCTGGCAAGTACTGCAAGAAATAAAAAAAGATGAAAAATTGAAAAATTTAAAGATTATTGTTTTCACTAATCTGGGCCAGAAAGAAGAAGTAGAGAAAGGATTGGCTTTGGGCGCTACAAAATATCTGATCAAGGCTCACTATACCCCATCAGGATTAGTGGAAGAAATAGAGAAAATTATAAAATAATTTACCGAGCTTCCGCAGGAAGCGAAGGTGAAGAAGAGAACGTAGTTCTCTTCGTCTAAATTTTGAATTATTAACTTATGTCAAATTATACGGAAGAAATTAGAGAGCTTCTTTTAATAACCGTCAGAGAGCAGGCCTCTGATTTACATATCTCGGCTGGACACTATCCTGTATTGAGAATCGCTGGTCGATTGGTTCCTTTGGTAAAAATGAGGAAATTAACTTCTTCAGATACCCAAGGACTGGCTTTTGCTTTGATGACCGATGAGCAAAAACAAAGAGTTCTCAGCGTAAAAGAGATTGATTTTTCATATAATTTTGATAATAAAGCCAGACTTAGAGTTAATATTTTTTTTCAGCGATACAATATTTCTTGCGCTTTAAGATTAATTCCCACCGAGATTCAGACGATTGAAGAATTAAACCTGCCTCCGGTTTTGCATAGATTCATTCAGCCGAACCAGGGTTTTGTTCTGCTTACCGGTCCTTCAAGTCAGGGAAAATCAACAACGCTAGCGGCGTTAATTGATGAAATAAATCATACTCGAGCCGACCATATAATTACCATTGAAGATCCGATTGAGTATGTTTTTGGAGATGACCGTTCTATTATTGAGCAAAGAGAAGTTTATCAAGACACTCTTTCTTTTGCCAGAGCTCTTCGTTCTACCTTCCGGCAGGATCCGGATGTGATTATGGTTGGAGAAATGAGAGACCCGGAAACAATATCCATTGCTTTGAGCGCAGCCGAAACCGGACATTTAGTTTTTTCAACGCTTCATACCAATTCAGCCGCTCAGACCGTTCACCGAATCGTTGATAGTTTTCCGGCTGAACAACAAAACCAGATAAGGGCCCAGCTGTCCGGTTCTTTGCTGGGAGTGGTTTCTCAAAGATTAATCCCCAGAATAAGTGGAGGGTTGATTCCTGCCTGCGAAATAATGATTACGACGCCTGCCGTGGCTAATTTAATCAGGGAAAATAAAATTCATGAGTTACCCTTAGTGATTGAAACGTCAACCGAATTGGGGATGATATCATTGAATAGATATTTGGCAAATTTGATAAAAGCCAAAGAAATTTCTTTAGACAACGCTCTAAGTCATTCTCTGGATCCGGTAGAACTAAGAGCGTTGACCAGATAATTAAGTCAAAGAGGATTTTATCCTCTTTTCCATCTTCGTCCCGTAAACGGGACTCGCTATATGAAGTTCAATTATCAAGCAAGAACCAAAACCGGAGAAATTCAGTCGGGAGTAGTTGAGGCCTCTTCAAAAGAGACAGCAATTAATCTTTTAAAATCCCATCGCGTTTTTGTTACCGTTTTGGAGGAGATCTCTCCCCCCTTTTACGCGAAAAAAATAAGGTTTTTGGAAAGAATTTCAAGAAAGGAGATCGTGGCTTTTTCCCGGCAGCTGGCAATTATGTTCAAGTCGGAAATTCCTCTGATTGAGATTTTAGAGACCTTGGTTAAACAAGCGGAAAACCAGGCTTTGAGAGAAAAAATTATTGGAATGATTGATAAGATAGAAGGAGGGACTTCGCTTTCCAAAACATTCAGTTTTTATCCTCAAATTTTCAGCCCCTTTTATGTTAATATGGTCAAATCAGGTGAAGTCTCCGGTAAACTGTCTGAAGTTTTTTCATATTTGGCCGATCACTTGGAAAAAGAACAGGAGTTCAACGGAAAAATCAAAGGGGCGCTGATTTATCCTATTTTTCTTTCAGGTGTTTTTATTGTGGTTCTGGCTGCCATGGTTTTTTTCGTGATGCCTCAATTGACTCAAATTTTGAGCGAAAGCGGGGGAGAACTTCCGATTATGACAAAGCTTTTGATAAGGGGCTCCGATTTCTTGAGAAAGTGGCTGGTGGTGATAATTGTTGTTTTGGTCTTATTGGCAGTTTCTATTTTCTATTACTCAAGGACAAAAGAGGGAAAGAGTTTTTTTGATAAAAATTTGCTGAAATTGCCATTGCTCAGCAGTTTTTTAAAAAAGACCTATCTTTCACGTTTCGCGCTCAATCTCTCAACCTTAATTTCAGGCGGACTGCCGATTGTTCAAGCAATTGAAATTACGGGCGAAGTGGTGGGCAGTGAGGTTTATAAAAAAATCATTTTAGAGACATCAGATGGAGTTAAAAAGGGCGAAGCAATCAGCGCTCTATTGCAAAGATATCCCGAGAACATTACCCCTCTTTTTCTTCAAATGGTGGTGGTGGGAGAAAAAACCGGCAGGTTAGACTCGGCCTTGTTAAACATAGTTGATTTCTACAAAAAAGAAGTAGACATGGGTTTAGATAATTTTATGCGGTTCTTGGAGCCGGTTTTGATTATCTTTTTCGGTATCATTGTCGGCGGCTTAATGGTCGCCGTAATTACGCCGCTTTATCAGATTATCTCCGGGTATTAGGTTCGCTTTAGAATCAAGAAGGGGGAGTTATCCACAACCCATTTTGACAGGATTATGGTATAATAAATATTGATATAGTAAAACAAAAAGTCAAAAAAATGATTAGCAAAAATTAATTTCCTAATGTTAAAAATGAAAATTTTTGCTAAAAACAAAAAAGGGTTTACCCTAATTGAACTTTTGGTGGTTATTGCCATAATCGGACTTTTAGCCAGTATTGTTTTGGTTTCTTTGTCAGGCGCCAGAAACAGAGCCAAAGATGCCAGAATTATAGCGGATATGGGTCAGATAAGAAGTACAGCCGAGGTTTTTAATGGCAATTACAATACTTACACAGGACTGGGCTCAGATTCAAGCTATACAACTCTCACCACTGATATTACTGCTCAAGGCGGTACGCTTGGCACACTTCAAATCAAGAGTGACGGTACTGTTTATTGCCTCTA
>Ga0315284_10000847_pt1 | contig 41927 bp, 30 predicted proteins | sample YL17G09_16_MG_FD_203696 | JGI IMG/M metagenome (GOLD analysis project Ga0315284, IMG submission 203696) | Sediment microbial communities from Yellowstone Lake, YNP, Wyoming, USA - YL17G09_16 | ecosystem: Environmental > Aquatic > Freshwater > Lake > Sediment | place: USA: Wyoming | collected...
TATTCGAGGTGTTATGGTGATTCTCTCGATTTCTCCTGCATTTTTCGGTTTATTAACTGGTTTATATTGACTGGCGAAATCATCACGAACGAGCGGATAGGATTCAGCATCTGACATGATAAAGGTGATACGATTTTCCCCCCAGTGCATCAACCTGTTTTGAGAAAATAAAATATGCTTTCCATCGATCGAGTAACGATGACCTATCTCCATTGCATCCTCTCCCCATTCCTTTATAAGAGTCTTTTCGATTCCCCCTTTGCCATCTAACAGTATCCTGCTTAGTTTATAAGGTTTGCTCCCGCTTGAGATTTTTTCAACTACTAATAGCTCTTTTCCATCTGGTGATAAATCAGCACTCACTACACTCCCGCTTGTAATCTGAAGGAGATTAAATCCTGTTTGCTCGGCAGTGGTTGAAATATATAAATCCGTTTTTTCCTCTCCTCCCGATGTCACTTTCTCGACTATACCGATTTTCCCACCACCAGCGCATATATCTTCGATAATCCCATTGTATTCGTTTACAAGAATGCAGGCTCCACCGTTGACAGGTATCTGGTATAACCCCGACAGATATTCAACATTCGTTTCTGCGACTCCGGGTTTTTGAGATGTCCTTTCAATTACCGTGAAAACAGTTTTTTCATTGGATATGTCGTAATCGACATCACCAAAAGTCCTGTCTTTTTTTCTTCCGTTATCAAGTTCTTCTCTTTTGAGAATTGAGAAAAGAGGGATTATTTTCATGTCGGATGTGATTCTTACAAGGTCGATTTTATCATCCTCATCCTTTATGCCACGGAGCACGCAGACCATATCGCCATCGGGTGTGACATCGGCGATTTGGATCTTGTCCGAATATGTCTTCGTCTCAGGAAGAGTGAAGTGTCTGAAATCCTCAATGGCTTTGCCGTCATCATGTATGAACATGCCACCGTTGAAAATGAAGAAATAATCGATTCTCGCCTGGTCATCAGCATAGGAGAAACAGGCAAGGATGAGAAAAAGAAAGATGGAAAGTAAATATTTCATATTAATCCTCCGCGTTCATTCTGCTTTTTGGTAGATACAGGAACCATTTTTTACCTCGATTAGCTTTCGGACTGTATGGTTGTCCATACCCCTCTTTTATTGCCTCCTCCATTTCTGATGTGAACCTGTCGAATCCCGCTTCTTGAAGATTTCCCGGTTTATCAGTATGGTTCGGATCGAACACATCGAAACGGAGTATTATCAATTTAAATCGTCCATTCTTAAGATCGTTCACGAATTTCGATTGATCCCATTTGCCCTCGCGCGCGAGAAGACTCATTATATATGGCTGAAAAAGTATTCGCTTGCCGTTCTTCGCGAGAAAGGTAATATCCTCGCTTATGATTTCGCCATCCGTGTTTTGAACAATGGCATCGACATCTTTTTGCGATTCCGCGAGTGCTCTCAGGTTATGGGTTTGACCAAATTCCTTTGATGCCATGACCCGTCCTTGAAAACAGAAAGCAACTATGAGAATGAGAGCGAGGGCTTGCATATATTGAAAATTATTTTTATTGATGTTTTTAGTTTCGAAGGATGGGAACCAGATTATTGCTCCTATAGATAACGCGAATATCAGCTCGATGAAATAATTCGAATCGCTTCCCTCAGCTCCATACGTAATCAAGCTTATGAGAAGAAGAATGAGGTAGGTCATAATCAAGGTTCTGAATTTACCATTTCCTGATACGATACTTAAAGCGATTACCATCCACAAGGGGAGTGTATATTCAAGAATTTCGCGGTAACCCTCTATCATGCGAGTAAGAAAAAATGCGTTTGCAGTGTAGATTAATGTGTGACGATACATCCCGAATCCGGTCAACAGGTTGAGAATTAGATAGGGGACCCCAATCGAAAAAATTAAAAGTAAAAGGTATTTCACTCCTTTTTTGTCTTTCTTAAAAAGCAAATCAATCACGCAGGCAATAGGGGCAAGGATAAATGTCATCTTGGTAAAAAAAGCAAACATGAACGGAATTATCGACCAGTATATGCTTCCTTTTTGTCTTGGAAACATATAAAGATAAAGACCAAAGAGTGAAAGGAAAATACCGAAATGGTCAACTCTATACACAAAGGCCCAGTTGTATGGATAATTCAGACAGAAAGGAAGAAGGGCGGCGACAGCTCCATATTCGATTTTCCCTGAAATTTTTGCCACGATTCGTCCGACAAGAAACATGCTGCCAATCGCAGATAGAAGAGTTAGCAATCGTCCGGACCAGAGTGCGGGATTCAGGAAAACAAAAGGGATACCGCAAAGAAATGGATAAAGCGGGTGATAATTTGAAACTATATACGGGTAATCGTTTATGGCAGGATAAATATTTTCACCGTGTGACAGCATCACCGATTGAGACAGGAGAATCCCTTCGCCAAAGTCCAATGAGTATGGATAACCTATATATCGCAAAGCGCTGAAAAACCATAAGAGCGCATTAATGGCAAGCAGGAAGATTAAAATATATAAAAAGCGCTTAATCACACAGCGAATTGTACTTATGATATGCATAATGGGCAAATCATAATATCCATATGATGCTTATAATTGATATCCGCTTGAATTGCGCGTCTGTGGTGATAAGATTTAGCCTTTAATTGTCGAATATCTTGATGACATATTCGAGAATCTGGAAAGAGGTTGATGAAATGAATCTCATATTCAGAATAGCCGGCTTACTTGCAATGATAGTTATCATATCCTCGTGTACAAGTTCATCGCTCGTGGACTCATCGCGCAGGCAGAACATTCCGGACGATAAAAAAATAGTCGTGTTCCGAGCAGACATAGACGAAGCTAACAACTTTGAGATTTACGCGCTCAGAGCGGACAAGAAAGCCATGGATGCTGAGGGTTCGCTGGTCAAAAGATTGACTAACACCCCTTCACCAGCCATGGAGGTTTTCCCGACTATCGCCAGAGATTCGAACACGATTGTCTATTGCTCAAGCGTGAATGACCTCGGTGGAAATCCATTCTTCCCCGACTTCGACCTTTTCATGGTTAAACTTGATACAGGTGAGATTAAACCGATTACCGATACCGGTCGTGAACGTGAATATGCGCCATCCCTTGCTGCCGATGGCAAAACGCTTACTTTCATGGCGGATTCGTTTGGGCGCAACGCCGGCGACCTTTATATCATGAACCTTGACAAACCGGATGAAAGAAATCTTGTCCAGGAGAATCTCTCAAGACGTGCTTTCCCGCATATATCGGCGGATGGAAAATATGTCATCTATTCCGCTCCAGCCGGCGAGACTAAAAAAATGGATATTTTTATCCTCGAACTCGCATCCAGAAAAGTTATAAATGTGTCACGTACGCCTGATCGTGAGGAGGTTTATCCCGATTTCTCGGATGATAGAAACATAATTGTCTTCGAACTCAAGGATGGCGAGGAGCTGGAAGCCGAAAAGCAGATGCCAAAGCCACCGGAACAGACTACCGGAAAAGAAGAGAAGAAAGAGGAAGGAGCCGAAAAGAAAACGGAAACCACTGAAAAAGGTGCTGAGACTGAAAAGAGCAAGGGCGAACCGGGTTCCAACGATGGTGGAATTTTAATCGCTCAGGGGGAAGGCGGTAAACAGCCTGAGGAGAAACCAAAAGAAGAAGCCAAGCCGGATGAAAAAGCCACTCCTGAATCTAAACCGATTCCCGCAGGCGAAACGAAACCAGAAGAAAAGAAAGAAGCACTCAAAGCAGAACAACCTCCTGCTGATGATGACTGGGAAATCTGGCTTATGAATCTGAAAAACGGTCAGAAGAAGAAAATCACCGATAACAAGTTCCAGGATATGTTCCCAATCATCTCAGGTGATGGCACCTGGTGCGTATTCACATCAGCGAGAGAGGATTTCAATGACGATGACCAGAATGAGTTTATGGTTTACCTGTTGGATCTTATCACGATGGAAGAAAAGCAAATTTCAACGATGCCATTCCATCATGATACGATTGAGATAAGCTGGTGATTGGAATTTTAAAAATTTACACCATAATCGTATGCATTTCCGTGATTTTATTTTCGGGATGTGAAGGCACAGGTATCTCGAATGTGGATATACCTACTGAGCTGAATGGCGATTGGAATATAACAGGCGCTCTAATCGCGAATGATGATTCCCGTAGAGTGGATATAAATCAGGATTTCGAGATAATGGATGGAAGGATCTATCTAAATGGTAATGGAGAGATTGATGGTACTTTCATTGGCTATCAGCTGATAATCAAATTCAAAAGTGTTGTGTTTGATCAGGATGTCGAGGGTTCCGGAAGAGTAAAAGTGACAGCTGATGTGAGCATAGTGACAACAATTCTTAACGATGATGAACCTGAGTACCATGGGATAGCGGTTGGTATTTTCAAAACCGAAAGCGAAATTGAAGGCGAATCATCCGTTGAGCTTTCCGGCAGTTTTATTCTCAAGCGAATTTGATTTTTGGTCTTGATGAATCATCAGGATAATAACATCTGACAGCTTCGCGAATGTTTTCTCTTAATTCATTAAGTGTATCAGCTTGAGTAATAATACTTACGCCAAGTGCGTGAGCGTTATAGCCTCCATCCGGATCTTCTTCAATGATAAATATTATTTCACTCATAAGCGCACCCATGTTTCATTTCAAAGCTGAATGATTTTAACCTTTTTATAATTATGACATATAAAATGCTTCTCAGGAATCCGCTTATTTGTCCCTTAACCGTACATCATGATTTTCCTTGAGAGCCTTTAATATCACGTTTATTCGCTCATCGACTATTTCATCAGTCAATGTGCGTTCGGGATCTTGAAATGTAAGATTAAAAGCCATGGAGACAGCACCTTTTTCTATCTGCTTCCCTTTGTAGATATCGAATAGCTTCAAGTCCACAAGAAGAGGTCCCGCGCTTTCATGGATTGTCTTCTCAATACTCTCATACGCAACGATTTGTGGAACGACCAGAGCAAGGTCTCTTTTCGATGATGGGTATTTTGGAAGCGGAACATGCTCAACAGCTTTCTGACCTTTTTGGCTGAACTCAAGTAGCGTTTCCCAATCGAGCGTGGAGCTTGCAACGATTAATGGTACATCTCTTCTATCCATCTCCTCGCGCGGGATAAGCCTTATGTAGCCCCATCGATTTCCATTGGTTGATATCCATGCGAAAACATCACCTTTAATCTCATCAAATTCATCTTTACTATCCCCACCCGTGAGCTCAAAGTCGGCTATCTTCAGGAATTTCAAAAGCTCATAGATAAGCCCTTTTAATCGCAGGAACAATTCCTCCTTAGGGTCTTCGACACTTTTTACGGATGGGTCGAATGAGAGAATCATGCAGAGTTCATCTTTCTCTTTGAAAGAATCTTTTTCACGCCAATACCCACGCCCTATTTCGAATATGTCTCTTAATCCCGAATGTTTCTTGAAATTATCAGCGAGGATATCCAGCATCGATTCCTCAAGATTAGTTCTAAGGCATGCGTGCTCCTCGGTAAGAGGGTTTACAAGATCGATTCTTTGAGCATCCTGTCTGAGGAAGTGTGTTTTTCCCAAATCCTTTTTATTACCAAGGGCAAGGCTGACGACTTCATACAGACCCCATCCTGCCAGAAGTTCTCTCATCCTATATTTGAGTCTGTCATATGGATGCAGGAGGTCGCGTCCCATGACTATTCTCGGAAGGCTGCTTGCTATCAGGTTATATCCATAATGACGAGCTAACTCCTCAGCTACATCCTCCTCGATTTCAACATCAGCTCGGAATCCGGGGACTGTCAGCTCAAGTGTTTTATTAGTGCCTTTTGCGATTTTGAATCCAAGCCCTTGTAAAATTCGCTTCATTTCAACAACCGGGATTTTATATCCAAGGCATCCTTCGATTCGCGGTATTCTCACTGTAATCGTTCTTTTCGGATACTCCAGTTGTCCGCCATAGACTAAAGCTTGAGATGGTTTTCCGATTTTAAGATTTTTCACATACCACATGACTCGACTTGATGCTTTCACAATCATATCGGGATCGACACCCCGTTCGAATCGTATGGATGCATCGGTTCTAAGCACATGACGTCGCGATGTTCTTCGTATATTTATCTTATTGAAAAGAGCGCTTTCAAGAAGAACATCCTTCGTGTTCCAGTTTATCTCACTTAGCAAACCGCCCATTACACCGCCAAGCGCGATTCCACCTGATTCATCGGCGATTAAAAGATCATTCTCCGAAAGCTCTCGATCGATGTCATCGAGTGTTTTGAAATGCTCTTTTTGATTCGCTCGTCTTATGATTACAGCAGCGCCTTTCAGATTCGCGCGGTCGAATGGGTGCAGCGGCTGCCCAATTTCATAAAGAACAATGTTTGTTATATCAACGATATTGTTAATCGGTTTAAGACCAAGTGAAATGAGTTTTCGAAGAAGTGGGGTGGGGGAATCCTTGATCTCAACATTCTCAATCATCCTGTATGTGTACAATGGGCATAAATCCGGGTCTTTCAGAACGACTCCCATATCGCCATGTTTGCCCTCGATTGTTGCGTGAGGATCGAGAACAGGAAAATTCCTCACCTTGCCCTTAAGGTGCACTGCGAGTTCTCTCGCGATTCCAAGAAACGAGTAAAGGTCGCCACGGTTTGAAACTATTTCAATCTCAATCGGTAAATCTCCGAATAGATATTCTTTAAGGTTATCCCCGACTTTAAGGGGAGCTCCAAGTAGGAGGATGCCGAAGGAATCGCGACCGATTCCCAGTTCCGATGCCGAACATAAAATGCCATTCGATATGAAATCCCCAAAAGACTTGCTTTCAACCTTGATTCCCTTTATAACCGCATCGGGAGGAGCATAAGGAGCGAGAATTCCAACCTTGACATTCGGAGCGGTGCAATATACCTGTGGATATTCGCTTTTCCCAATGTCAATTGTTGCGATATGACCCTGTTCTTTCTTTTTTAGTTTAACTATTTTCCCCACGACTACGCTATCGAACTCGCATTGCATTTTTTCGGCTTTTTCGGATTCGAGCCCGATCATCGTGAGTGTGTTTATCAGTTCCTCGTATTCGAGGTCATATTCAATCAGTTCTTTCAGCCATTCGTACGAAATTCGCATTTGCTGTCCTCGCTTAGAATTGATCAAGGAATCGTTTGTCATTCTCTAAGAAAAGCCTTATATCGCCAATTCTATACATAAGCATTGCGGTGCGGTCTATTCCGATTCCGAATGCGAACCCGCTTACTTTCTCCGGATCGAATCCCCCATTTCGTATGACCTGCGGATGCACCATGCCGCATCCGAGTATCTCCATCCAGCCGGTGTATGAGCAGGTTCGACATCCCTTTTGACCGCACACGGTGCAGTCAATCGCTATTTCCGCAGATGGTTCGGTGAACGGGAAATAATCGGGACGAAATCTGACTTTTCTATCCTGCCCGAAAAGCTGTCGCGCGAATAGCTCAAGCACTCCTTTCAGGTGAGTGAAGTTAATGCCTTCATCGACAAGAAGCCCCTCGACCTGGTGAAACATCGGCGCGTGACGAGCATCGACAAGGTCTCTTCGGAAGCATCGTCCCGGTGCGACCATTTGAATCGGAAGTTCATTCTCGAGCATGTATCGAATCTGAACCGGACTTGTCTGTGTTCTCAGAAGATATTTATGTTCTGCATCCAGGTATAAGGAATCCTGGGTATCGCGTGTCGGATGATCTTTATGTATATTCAAAGCTTCGAAGTTGAAATAATCAGTTTCGATTTCAGGTGCGAGTATAGGTCCAGTGACGACATCAAAACCCATGCTTACAAATATTTCAATGATCCGTTTTTCGATTATGCTCAATGGGTGAAGCTGTCCAATCGGATGCGACCTTCCTGGAAGAGTTAGATCGAACTTTGACTCTTCGGAAGTCTTTTTAAATGCTTCTTTTATCTCGTTAAAGATCTCTTCAGTTCTCTTCCTGAGCTCGTTTATCTGTCTTCCATAAATCGGTTTCTGGTCGGCTGGAAGTTTCGCCATCAATGGGCTCAGCTCAGCGAAATAGCCTTTTCTTCCAAGGATTTCAATTCTGAGATTTTCAAGCTCATCAGGATTTTTAGCTTGAGAAACTCGCTCCAAGGATTCTTCGATTTTTTTCAGTATCTCATCCACATCAAGCTCCTGTTAACACTGGGATCGCGGACATCCCTGGAGCTATTGCAAAGCCCCTGGGAGCGCGTGCGTCTCGCTCGCATACTTGTAAACCCCAGTAATAATGCGAGCGGGACGCACGCGATCCAAGGATTTTCAATATTTGCTGCTTTTTTGGCAATCCAAAGAATCTCCGTGTTCCCGGTGATAAAAAAACCGTTCCCTGTAAAAATAAGAACCTGCCAATAAGACAGGTACTTTTGGAACGGAATCTAACAAAATTGCATGACCAAATATTGCTGATGGATTTATTTTCCATCAACATATTGACTGATTCTTTTGAGTCGTAAACCCCAAGCGAAATTCCCTCCCGGATCTTAAGTCGTTGCCTCTTTCGATTTCTCGAGGATAGCTTCGAATACTTCAGGTTCGCGGCTTGCGAGATGAGCCAGCACTTTTCTATCAAGCTGGATATTTGCCTTGTCAAGGTTATCCATCAACTGACTGTAGGTCATACCATGCTGACGAGCTGCGGCATTTATCCGTACTATCCATAATCGACGCATTTCGCTTTTTCTATCCTTGCGATCGCGATATGCATATTGCAGTGCATGATTTACAGCTTCACGAGCAGCTCTGTATCTTGTCCTGCGAGCCTCGCGATACCCTTTCGCCATTTTCAGATATTTTCGGTGGGTCTTCTTTGTCCCCACACCGCCTTTTACTCGAACCATCGATGACTCCCTATAACCTTTCCTGATAAATTAAATTACGGTTTATTCCTCTTCTTTTTCAGCTTTTCTGGCTGCTTTTTCTCGTCCCGCCTTCTGGCGCGCGCTCGATTTAATTCTAATGCCAAGAGCGCGTTCGATACGGTCAGACTGTTGAATCGCGACTTCCGTTTCCAACGCGAGATGTCGTTTCCGCTTTGGTGATTTCTTGGTCAGGAGGTGTCCGCGATTGATCTGTCGCCGCATCACTTTGCCGCTTCCCGTTATCTTGTATCTCTTAGCGGCACCCCTATGTGTCTTCATCTTCGGCACTTCTATCTTCACCAACTTCTAACGATATAGTCAAATTCCTTATTCCGTTTTGAGCTTTTTCTGCTCACGTCTTAATTTCCGCCATTCCTCCTCGTCTTCAATTTCCCCCACTTCTTCTGCGGTCAATTCTGCATCTACAATTGGCTCAATATCACTTTCTGTCTTGACGACATCTTTTTCTTCAATCTGAACGGGCTCATCCGGCTGAGCGATAACAACCGTTTGTTCAGCTTTTTCACTTCCACGAGCTTTCTTAAGGGTACTTATCTTTACCTGTTTGGGTGCGATTGTCAAGATCATAGTAGCACCCTCTGTTCTCGGTCTTGGCGATTCTTTTACCGCCAAATCCGATAATTTCTCGAATACTTTTTCGAGAAGCACTTCAGCTATTTCAGGATGTGTGTGCTCTCTGCCTCTGAATCTGACTACCAGTCTCACTCTGAAACCCTTTTGAAGGAATCTTTGCGCATGGGTTACTCTGACCATAATATCATGAGCACCAATTTTTGGACGGAATTTAAGTTCTTTAAGTGTGCTTTTAGCGGATTTCTTTTTTGCGCTTTTCTCCCGTTGCTTTCTTTCGTACTTGAATTTGCCGAAATCTATGATTCTGCAAACGGGTGGAACGGCATTTGGGGCAACCTCAACAAGGTCAAGATCCTTCTCCTGTGCCATTTTCAAAGCATCACGAGTAGGAAGCACACCTAAAGGTTTCCCTTCATCATCAATTACCCGCACCTCAGGTACTTTAATCTGGTAGTTGATTCGTACCCAATCTTTTCGCCTTCTGTCAGAATCCCGTCTGAAGTCCCTGTTATCTGGCAAGGATCCTCCTTCCGGGATACACGCCCCCCACGGGCATCGAAGCGCTTAAATTATCAACCATATTTTGTTTCTCAGACCGCCTCCCTGATATCGTGATATTCAAATTGTATAAATAAAATGGGCACGAGAGGGATCGAACCTCCGACCTCTACCTTGTCAAGGTAGCGCTCTAACCAACTGAGCCACGCGCCCATATAAGCACGTATATTTCTTCGTTTTTAATTATATCCGTCATGTGCAAATGTGTAAATAGCTCAGCTCCGTATATTTCCCTTGTCAATCAATTATATCGGTGGACTGTCCTCATTTTTTCTTTTATATTTCAATTATGAAAAATCTTAATGAAACAACCTTACCTAAGGCTGATTTCGCTGTAGTACTTGGATCAGGATATTGTTTCGATAACAGTTTAATGACTGAGCTGACTCGTATTTCGTTCCTGCCTTTCCTTCCGATAAGTGCGAGTGCTGTTTTTTCTTCCGATGATGGCGGTATTTTCTGGTGCGATTCGTACGGAAAGACTATTCTTGTTTTCGAAAAACGAATACATCGCTACCAGGGATTCTCGCCTTTTGACACGGTTTTGCCGGTTCGGATTGCCAAAGAATCTGGTGCTGAGATAGTTATTCTCTTAAACGCGGCTGGTGGTTTGAAAGAGGAGCAAAAAGTCGGTCAGTTCATGGTCGTAGATAAACATGTTGTAATGGAACCTGTTCCATCTATTTCTCCTGAGATAAGCTCAGATTTGGTACGTGAAATCGATTCTCCTTATAATCCCGAACTCAGCGAAATTCTTTACGAAACAGTTAAAGCGCTGGCGATAGATTGTCTTAGGGGAACATACGCTCAGGTTCTTGGTCCTGCATATGAAACCTGGTCTGAGGTGGATTATCTTCGGAATCTTGGTGCTGATGCTGTCGGAATGAGCACGGCTCTTGAGGCTGTCTGGGCGCATCTGAATGGAATGAAAGTTGTTGCTTTATCGCTTTTAACCAATGTTCATAGTAGGAGACAGACAGGAAAATTGACGCATGAGGAGATACTTGAAAAAGCTAAGGCATCGCAAGCGGGTTTCATGAGAATCCTCAACAAATTCATGGATTTATCTTTTCAAACTCCTTAGGAAATTGATAATATTCTTCGGGTAAAAAAATGTCCGATCAGAATTTGAAAATGTGGGATTTGATTATCTGCGGTGGAGGTCCGAGCGGATTGACCGCAGCTATGTATGCTGGACGAACAAACATGAGTGTTCTCCTTATTGATAAAGGCGCTCTTGGCGGTGTTATGAACATAACCGATAAAATCGCCAACTATATGGGTTTTCCGGATACCGTGGGGGGGATTGAACTCGCAACGCTTTTTAGTCGGCATGCACTTAAATATATCTCAAGTGACAATACGCTTTTTGATACTGTTACCGAGCTTTCTGTGAGTCCCGATGATGTCAATGTCAAATTTGTTAAAATTGAAAACCAATCATTCAAATGCCATTCCGCTATTATTGCGACAGGCGCCACGCCGAAATTGCTTTCCATTGAAAATCACAACAAATGGTTTGGACGAGGTCTGAGCTATTGCGCTATATGCGACGGTGCCTTCTTCAACGGGAAACCGGTTGTCGTTGTGGGCGGAGGCAATGCTGCGGTAGAGGAGGGGATTTTTCTCACGCGGTTCGCATCAAAAGTCACCGTGATTCACCGTCGCAATGAACTACGAGCATCGCCTATCGTACAGGAGGAGGCTTTCTCTAATCCTAAAATGGAATTCGCATGGGATTCGGTTGTGGTTTCTCTCCATGGAGAACCGGTCCTCGAGGAAGTGGAAATAGAAAATATGAAAACTTGCGGACGCTCAAGAATCAAGGCTAATGGTTTGTTTGTTTATATCGGTTCGACTCCAAACACGGATTTCGTGAAAGTTCCGGGCATTAAAACCAATAAGGATGGGTATATTCAGACTGATGAGAATATGTGTGTCGGGATTCCGGGTTTGTTTGCTACAGGCGATGTACGAGATTTTCCTCTTAGGCAAATTTCAATATCATGTGGCAATGGCGCGGTTGCCGCTCTCATGGCTGAGAGGTATCTGCATGAATTAAAACGGCAAGGACTTTATCAAGGTACTGAAAATTGATTATTCCTCAATCGGATTTAACGGGGCGCCTTTCTCCGATAAAATCTTTCGTCCAAACTTCTCAAACCGTATTGTCAAAAAGTTATCATCATCCTGGGAGATAATTTCCTCAATCTCACCCTCCCCAAAAAATTTATGGTAAATCCTGTCCCCGACGGAATAATTCGATGGCATCTCCTTTTTGATTTTATATTTGGATGGTTTTATTCTAACTTGCTCCTCTTCCAATATTTCCGAATCGCTCCTGTCCTCGCTTTCCATATATTCCTCCTCGAAATAAACTTCATCAAGAGTCAGTCTTTCACGGTAAGATGCTCTCCTATTTCGCGACGAATAGATTTCATCTCTCTTGTGTCTGAATTCATCGAGGATCTCCAAACCCTCAAGACAATCCGTCGGAATGGCTTTGAGGAATCGCGATGGTTTCGATTCGCGGGAATATCCCTGGAAATGCCTTGATCTGGCTGCGCACAAATTCAGGTTTTTTTTCGCTCGTGTCACGCCGACATAGAATAACCGTAACTCTTCATCAACTTCATCCGTTAACATGCTGCGGAAATGAGGGAGCAAACCTTCTTCGAGTCCGGTCAAAAACACATGCTCAAATTCAAGACCCTTGGCGTTGTGAAGTGTCATCAAAGTGACAGATTCTTCCGTTTCATCGTATGCATCAGCTTTTGTGTAAAGCGAAACATTTTCAAGATAGCGATCAATTCCATAATTCGGATATTCTTCCGTAAATGATGCTATCGCTCCTCGCAGTTCATTCAAGTTGTCAAGTCTTGCCTGCGATTCTATTGTGTCGTCTTTCCGAAGTTCCTCTTCGTAGCCGGTTTTTTCCAACAGCCAGTCTACCAGTTTAACAGGTTTTAATTCTTTCGATTTTTTCTTGAGCTCGAGCATTATATCGATGAAAGGATCAAGACAATTTCCAATTCTGGTTGGCAGCTCCTCGTAGAAGTTTTCATTGCGTGATGCAGCGAGCTCGTATAATCCCAATTTGCGATTCTCAAGCAATTCAAGAATCATGTCTTTCGATTTATCGCCGAGTCCTCTGTGGGGAGTGTTTATGCATCTATCGAGTGCTTGAAGGTCTTTTTCGTTGACCATCACTCTTAAATAAGCAAGAACATCTTTTATTTCCATCCTCTGATAAAATCCCAATCCCCCAATAATTTTATATCTTATGCTCAAATGCCCTAAAACCTCCTCGAAACTTCTCGACTGGGCATTTGTGCGATATAGCACAACGAAATCGTTCAGGGATGCTCCATGGTCGGTTTTTTCACGAATCATCTGAGCGACGAAGAAAGCCTCATCGCTCTCACTCTCAGCGAGGAAAAATCGCGGTTTGGTTGTGCCCTTGATTTGTGTCCATAGCTTTTTCATCATCCCCCATGATTTCTGCTTGATTATCTCATTCGCGAGATTGAGTATATCTGTTGTGGAGCGATAATTCTGCTCAAGCTTTATGAGTTTTACCGGTGCGAAATCCTTCTGGAAATTATCAAGGAATCTTACATTAGCGCCTCTAAAAGCATAGATGGATTGGTCATCATCGCCGACAGCGAAAACATTTTTACGTGATGGTTCTACGATCAGCTTGATGAACTCATATTGAGCTTGATTTATGTCCTGGAACTCATCGATGAGAACATATCGGTATTGCATCCTTAATCTATCACGAACGCTTTCGCAATTTTTCAACAGGTTGCAGGCTTCCATTATCAAATCGTCGAAATCGTACCCTCTCTGCTCTCGAAGTCCATCCTGATAAATCCGATAAATTTGTGCAGTCGCGCGCTCCATGTAATCCTTTGCTTTTTCATCGTACTCATCAGGTCCTATCAGTCTTACTTTTGCTATGCTTATCCGGTTGAGGATATTTTTGGGAGCATAAGACTTAGGGTCCATTTCGAGCTTTTTCATCGCGCGTTTTATCATCGCGAGCTGCTCCGATTCATCGAAGACAGTGAATTTATCGAGGAGACCTCCCTCAGCTCCATAATTTCTGAGGATATTCGCGCAAGTCCGATGGAATGTGCCTATCCACGGATGGAATTTTCGGACTCCTATAAGCTTGACGATACGCTCGACCATCTCACCGGCAGCCTTGTTGGTGAATGTGACAGCCATAATCCCATCAGGAGGAGCTTTTCGCTCGGCGATTAAATACGCTACACGATAGGTCAATACACGCGTTTTGCCGCTTCCGGCGCCGGCGATTACTATCATCGGACCTTCAGTGTCGGTTACAGCAAGGTATTGTTCTTCGTTAAGTTCTTTTCGCCAGTCTATTTTCAGATTGCGTGCCTTATATTTTCTCGTGACTCGATAAAAACAAAAATATAGTACATATAATCAGTATCAAAATTAATTGTCAAAGTAAAGCGGGATTTTACGGGTGTCAAATTTCTATTGAATATGATTCGCGATATGTCATAGTATTTACACATGCCCAAAATAACAGCTGAAAATCTTAAAAAGAGATATCTCGGATGCCTTCTCGGTCACGCTGTTGGAAACGCTCTCGGATTGCCGGTCGAGGGATGGAGCACCGAAGCGATAAAACAAAAATACGGGATTCTGAAAGATATCCAAATCGATAATTTCGGTGTCGATGGTAATACCGATGACGATTCTGAGATGACTCTCGCTATCGCGGAATCCTATATAGAACAAGGACTCTGTAATATTGATGATATAAGCAGCAGGTTTCTGAAATGGTTTAAGGAAGATGCGCGAGGGATAGGGATTCAAACAAGCAATGTTATGTCCTTGATAAAATCTGGCGTCGCTCCCTTTGACGCATCGTATCAGGTCTGGATGAATAGCGGAAAGCAAGCTGCTGGCAATGGTTCTCTTATGCGATGCGTTCCCACTGCTCTTGCAAGAGTATATGAGCCTGATAAGTCCGATTTCGAGAGCCGCGAAATCAGTAAAATCACTCATTATGATCCCCGCTCGACTGAAGCCTGCGTTTTATTTAATCGCTTTGTGATTAGTTCCATAATTGGAGGCTTCAGGGAGTTGGAGACTTTTTTCACTAATCTTCAGGATGATAGAATCGAAAAGCATATTTCGCATATATGCAATTTGCCAAAAAGTAATCTGCGTTCTGGAGGTTATGTCCTTGACACGTTAGCTGTTGCCATCTGGTTTTATTATAATTTTTCTAATTTTGAGAGTTCGCTGATTGAAATCGTAAATATGGGCGGCGATACCGATACGAACGCGGCTGTTGCCGGAGCTTTACTCGGAGCGAAATTCGGTGTCGATGCTATTCCATTACGTTGGCTTGAACATCTTGGAAACAGAGAACGAATCATAAAAGCGGCACTTGGGCTTTTTAATCTTGCCTTAAATGAATCTCCTTTTTCACAACAGTCATAAGTTGTGACGGCTGCAAAAATAGGAAAAGATGTCATTCCGAAGCGAAGTTCAGAATTTGACATCTTTGGAATGCGGTTCATTACTATATGTTAGTTTGTCAAATTCTGAACTTCGCTGAGGAATCTCTCTTTTCTCAACGGTCACAAGTTATGTTATATTTATCCCATGCCGAAACACGATGTTATCGTGATTGGTGACAGTCTTGCTGCTATCCATTGCGCGCTCGAACTCGCTCGTGGCGACATATCGCTTCTTTTTGTAAGACCTGATAATTACCCAACCGAAGTCCATGAGACTCCTCGCGGTGCATTCGATTCGGACCTTGCTTCCGGATGCGACATGTCATACTACTTCGCAGGAGAAAATGCCGGAAACCTTTATGGACTTGCAGATAAGATTGAAAAACATCCTTTCTCTTATAGATTAAAAACACCATCGTTCTATTTTGAAGAGCCAACGAGAGATTATGACTTTCAGGTTGAGCTTGTAAAAGTGTACCCGGCTCACAAGTGCGAATTGATGTCCTTTATCTGCCATTCAAGGTTCATCCATGAGCTTGCGGATGAAATAGAAATCAAAACAGGAATCGGTACCTTGTTTCGGAATATCAAAAGCTCGCGTCTTTTTACGCAGCTTTCTCCATGGTCTTACAATACAGCCAAATCGCTTATCATGCAGAGTTTCAGCGATTTCCTCGCTCCATTCAACCTTCCGGAGGATTTCAACAATCTATACGAGGTAATGTGCCACGACCAGTTTGGACTCGGTCCGGACAGCATCGATGCTCTCAGCGGCGTTGAACTGATTACCCGACGTTTTCACGGATTGAGCTATCCAAAAGGTGGATGGATTGTTTTAAAGGATGCGATGCTGGAAAGCTTGAGAAACCGTCAGGGCGTTAAAATTATCGGTGGAAAGCGGATTGACCTGTTCAAATCAAGCGCGGGAACTATATGTGAAATATATATCGATGAACGTGGAGAACACTCAGCTGACTGGTTTGTTATCGATGAAACGCTTGGATTGATGCAGAAAGAATCGTACGGCGCAGCATGTGGGCGTTATATCCCGATCGGATGTCACAGCCAATCTCATGTGAATTTCAGATTATTCGCAGGATGGGAATCCAAACCTGTTAACAAATTACCTGTTGGGGTAAATTACTTCTATCGCGATATGCGTTTTCCTCCACAGGCTCCGCATCTTGTTCGATTTGATATCATGCCGACAAACGATGATGACCCATACGACCTTGTTTCAAGGCTCACCGTGAGGGGACAATATCCCTGGGAAAGGATTGTATCATCATCAGGATATAAAGTCGGCGTTGATGAAATCAAAGAGGAAATTCTCGATGTCATGGAGCAGAGTTTTTCGATGGGTGAGCCATCTTATGTTGATTTTGTGCTGTCGCGGGATATTTGTAATCCTCACCTTATACCGATGGAACACAAGAAAATCATTACATCGGGCAGGTTTGCATCCGAGAACAATAATATCAGGATAATCTATGCCACCTCATTGAATGGAGGAAGCATGAGGCTGGCTTTTCGTAGCGCGGAGCGGATTGCCCGCAACATAATTCGTAATATCGGCTTGAGAAAAAATCTTCGCGACATTATATCGATTCCGATAACAAAAACTGAATCGTTCAGGAATGTCGCACAAGCTCGCATGGAGGAGATTAAGTAACTGATGTTTGGGAACCTGATTCGACTTCTTGATTATCGCGAATTAATCGCTCAGATGGTTATTCGCGACCTGAAGGTTAAATACAAGGGGTCAGCTTTGGGTTTCCTCTGGTCGTTTCTGCATCCGGCTTTCATGCTTGGTCTCTATTATGTCCTTTTCACGCTGATCGCTCCGGATTTCCGAAAGGATATCCCCAATTATGGTGTTTTTCTCATTGCGGGTATGTGGCCATGGATGTCGTTCTCGTCGACTCTCGGTAAAAGCGCTCCTCTATTCATACTCAGCGCTGATTTGATAAAGAAAGCCTATTTCCCGAGGGAGATTCTCCCGATTGTCGCAACTCTTGGTGAGTTCATCAATCTGCTAATCGGGCTTGCATTGGTTTTCATATTGATGATAATCCTCGGCTATCAACCATCGGTGAGCATTCTTCTGATATTCCCGCTCATCATCGCTCAGATTCTTCTAACTCTCTCTTTTACGCTCATACTTTCTCTTCTCGATGTCTTCTACCGTGACACTGAGCAGATTCTCAATTGGATTCTCACTGTGTGGTTCTTCGGTTCCCCGGTTATTTATTCGCTCGGACGAATAATCATTGCTCTTGATAAATATCCGATCATCAAGGGCATATATTTCGCGAATCCTTTCGCATGGCTAATCCCGGCATATAGGCTATCGTTTCTCGGAGCGCAATCATCGGATACATCAGTGATAATGTCCAACACAATAGTCCTTGTTGCCATAATCGCAATCCCTGTTAACCTGATTCTGTTTCTTATCTGCTATGCAATCTTCAAGCGCCACGAATACACAATGGTCGAAGAGGTTTGAAAAAGTCATCGCAAATCTCAGGGAATTGCATCATAATCCACACTCTGGTTTAATTAAGCACTTATTAGAAAATACTTCAAAGATTTAAAGGAACAAATATGAATCTATTCGATGTTTCGATTAATGAAAAAGATATTCAGAACGCGATGGTGATGCTCGGACGAATCGATGACAACATCATGATGGGCGAGGATGTATCTCATGAGAAAATTCAGGAACTCATTCTCACAGCTATAACAACCAAGCTGATTCGTCGTACTCCTCCCGGCTTCAAAATCCATGAAATCAAAGTTGAGGGCAAGGTCGAGGGTAAACCGTTTGGAATTGAAATCGAAGGCGATATCAAGGCGACTCTGCTTGGCGAGGAGAAACGAAAATAATCGCAGCTTGTTCAACTCATTAAACAAGGTGAAGAACAGCATAAAAATGCGCGATTTGAGAAAAAATAATCAAGTTGGTCAACATGGATATCATCTCCTGCGCTGGGCGATTGCCTTGTTTGTCTTTGGAATTATCTGCATATGTACAGCCTTGGTCGCGGCAAATTTTGATGTTATCCACAAAATGAATGTCATAGATATCACCAAGCTTTACCGTGCTCCGATAGAAAAGGTCAATAAGGTTTCGGAAAGTTTTCAGGCAACTTTGAAAAAACTCGATAGCATGAATGCCAATGCCAAATCCGCTTTTGTTAAAATTAAATCAAAAAATAAGGCTGAAGGTACTGGATTTTTTATTTCCTCCGATGGTTACGTGCTCACCAACGGCAACCTCGTAAGTAATTCCGAAAAGGTAAATATAATCACCGATGATGAGCGAGAGTTCGAAGCGAAACTTATCGGTATCGATCCCAAAACCGATATCGCACTTTTAAAAATTAACGATAGTTCAAAATTTCCATATTTCGAATTAGACAAAACCAGGAAAGCTCAAATTGGCGATTGGATTATACCTATTGGAGAACCTGTTCGTTTCAACAAGTCAGCTACGGATGGAATCACTCCAGTAAGAAATATGGAAAAAATTCCAAATCCGATATTGGATGAAAAACCTGAATCCCACCAACCTGATAAAGAGATAGACGACACAAACATCGCGAACTCAGATCTGAATTCCCAATCCCCAGTCATAAATGAGACCAATATATTGGACGAATCAAATTCACCTGTAGAAATCAATCTGGCGCCGAAACCTGAAAAACCGATTGAACAATCAGTTGATATTTCTAAAATCGAGCAATCTTACAAGACAGCGATTCTAAAAAAGGTTGATGAAAACAAAATATACCCACCAGTCGCGCGAAGACTTGGACATGATGGTCGAGTGCTGGTTTCTTTCGCCATCAAATCGGATGGTTCAATTTCTGATTTATCCGCTATTGAGGGTACGAAACATTCCGAATTAATCAAAGCTGCTCTTGATTCTGTGCGGCATTCATCGCCATTCAATCCTATCCCCGTGAAATTAAACGTATCCCAGCTCAGGATTTCTTTCTGGATTACATTCGAATTGACAAAAATGGGGACAGTCCCTGTAGATAGATAATCATTGCTTGTCGTTTTGAATGAGCATATAAGTAAGAATCAACTTGAAGTCATCATCGTGGACTGTCCCCATTTTTTCAGGCAGGGGCATGGAAAAGAACCTGCCAATAAAATAAAATTGTGATTTGATGCAAAACCTGTGGAAAAGGATATTCAGTTTTTTGAAAAAGGTTCCGGATGTTTTCTGGTGCGTTTTCCTTTTCTCTTTGCTTATATACATCCTTACGTGTGCAAGACATTTGAGCTGGGAGCATGATGGCGCTGATGGTGGCGATTTGGCAATCTGCGCTTATACCCTTGGAATACCTCATCCGACAGGATACCCTTTGTATTGTCTTCTTGGATGGCTGTTCGTGCATATTGTTCCGATAGGGGAGGTTGCTTTTCGCTTGAATCTGTTCTCGGCTCTTTTCGCCGCACTCGGCGCTGCTTTTTCAGCTCTCGCTGTTATGCACGCATCCGACCTGATCTGGCCTGATGCCGATGACCGTTTGAAACATTTTTGGATTCCGATAATAGCCGGCTTCTCCATAGCATTTTCGTATTCCTACTGGTCGCAAGCTTTGATTGTTGAGGTTTATGCTCTTAATGCGTTCTTCCTCGCGTTGATAACATATTTCGCTGTCCTGTTCATCAAGTCTGAAAGCGAGCTCGCGAAAGAGAGGATATTTTTCTGGACAGCATTCGCGACAGGATTGGGATTCACCAATCACATGTCCACTCTTTATCCTTTTTTCGCGAGTCTTATCATGTATGGTGTTTACGGATGGGTGCCGAGATGGAAAACATTCATCAAAGGAGTCGCGTTATTTATCCTTCCGCTTCTTCTTTATCTCTACCTGCCGATTCGATCAAGCATGAATCCATTAATGGATTGGGGCGATCCTGAGAATATGTCCGGTTTTCTCTGGGTGCTGCTTGGAAAACAGTTCAAGCGGCTCATTTTCTCATCCCTTTTCCCGCAAATCCTCTATCGAATCTATAATCAGATTAACCCCATCAAACAGCTGGGTTGGATGGGTTTGGCAGCCTCCCTTTTTGGGATTGGATACATGTTGTGGACAATGAATCGCAAAAACAGACCTTTTTACATATTTTTGTCCTCGGTAGCGGTTCTGAATTTCATTCATATCGCGAATTATCTTGTGATTGACCCTTTAAGTTTCATGCTTCCCGCATTCATGATTCTTGGCATATTTGCATCAATTGGAGCGGGATTCATTTTAGTATATGCAAGTGAATACAATAAGCGCGTAAAGGATGATAAAAAGAGCCCTCTTGGTTCTCTTGCGATAAAAGTTTCAGTGTTGACCTGTTTTCTTATTCCATCGCTTATGTTCGTATTGCATTATTATACGGTGGATGTATCAAAAGACGCGAAAGCTTATGATTATGCGGTACGTTCGTTCTCTAATGCTGTGGAGGGAAGCGTTATCTGCGAGGCTTATTACGGTCGAAGCTTGTCGCTTCTTTATTATCATCATGTTGAGGGCATGGGCAAGGATAAAAATATCACTCCTATCTATTTCGAGCATACTATGTTCCCATGGGGCAAAAAGAATTTTCGTCAGCATTATCCGCAATATGCGATAACTCCTGATGATAACATGGGCGATGCTGATGAGATTTCGAGAGATTTCATCTTGCGGAATTACGATAAAGTGCCGGCGATTTATTTCGGATATGAGTTCGAAGCTCCTGACGGTTACGAATGGAAAGCCATCGATGATTTGTTCCAGGTAATTCGTATTAATGATAAAGGTAACCCGGCATCGCATCTTTAAATGTAGCCCGGCATCGCGTTTAATTCATAGTTCGAGTAAATTTACTGAAGTACATTAGCGATGCCGGGAATTTGCTCCAGAATCTGATTAGCGATGCCGGGAATTTCCAATGCTATAATCTACTCAATGCCGAAGCGATATCTCGATACTGAAAAACTCGAAGAAGCTCCTGTCTTACGTCTTACCCATCAGCAGGAAATGCTTGCAATCTTTCTCATTTTCCTGACCTTATTCGCCCTCACAACCAAGCACCATGCGGCAAGCTGGAATGACCAATCGCGGTTTGCGACCATGGAGGCTTTAGTCGAGAATCCATCGAATATACCTCGTTTCGCGATCGATTACACGACATGGGGATGGTGGACCGGGGATAAAATATTTGATGGCAAGCATTTTTATTCAACAAAACCACCGGTGCTTTCAGTCATCGGCGCGGGTATCTATTATGTGCTCTACCATGGTTTCCATCTTGATTATTCGAACATGCGTCATGAGGGAATTATCTATTTCGTGATAACTTTCCTGCTTATGGGTATCCCGACAGTTCTTATGTTATCGTTATTTTACGACCTGATGCATCGAATGGGTTTAAGCAGACATCAGGCAATTTTTCTTACAATTGCGCTGGGCTTCGGAAGTTTTTATCTCCCATATACAACAATATTTAATAATCACACTTTCGCCGGTATTGCGATTTTCATTTCATTCTATTTCCTGTTCAGGATAATAGAGCATAAAGGTTCGCGCGGATGGAATGTTTTCATTTCCGGCTTGTTAATCGGTCTTGCTCTGGCGGTGGATATCATCGGCGCGGCTCCGTACGCTTGTGCTTTCCTGCTTTATACATCGATGATGGGTCTTAAAAAAGGATGGTTCAAGCCTTTGCACAAGGGAATGTTATTGTGGGGACCTTTCCTCGTTTTTCCGATACTCGCAAGGTTTATCACAAGACGCAAAATCAGGTGGTCAGGGATTGAGCTGTGGGGTAACTTCATCCTTGGTATGATTATTTTTGTCGCGATTCACCTTTATTTCAATGTGCAAATCACCGGAAGTTACAAACCCATATATTCCCTCCAGGCGCTTTATACAAAGCTTGCTGTTGAGGGTTATTATGGTGAGGTTATTAAATCCAGCGAGGGCATATTCTCGGAAGCACGGTTAAGATATATTGTCAATTCGCTTTTTGGCATTCGCGGGCTCTTCTTTTATACTCCATTACTTGTATTCAGCTTGTATTTAATGATAAAGGTGGCGCTTGACCATCTGAATCGTTTCTCTCGTCTTTCTTTGCTGATACTGATTTTTTTAATCCCCAGTTGGATTTATTTGATCTTTGAAACCAAGAATTATGGGGGAACCAGTTACGGCTCAAGGTATTTTATCGCTTCCCAACCGATGTTGTTTTTCTTCAATTGTTATCTCTATCGTTATGCCATGAGTGACAAAGTGAAGGGATGGTTTTATGAGGCTTTCCGGATTTCTGTTCTAATGTCTATTGTCGGTATGATGTTCCCATGGGGTATCGCGGGAAATCTTCCATCTTCTAATTTTTCCCTTTTCAACAATCTGCAATACTGGACTCAGAATTTTCTTTCCGTCCTCGCGGAACTGATGAGTAAATAGCGGTATAGGCGGGTTTCTACGCAAACGGAATCTATTGCACGCAGGAATATTTCTGTTAAATGAACGAAATCACGCGCACGAACCGTAAACCCGCCCGTACATTCAAACCGGAGGCTCTTCCTCAGGAAGTAATTCAACACCGCCGAATTTTGCGAATACGATTTTAAGGAAAATCGGGGTTACAAGCGTTGTAATCAAAACCATGACAACCATGATTGTGAAAATGTTTGTATCTATGATACCAGCCGCCAGTCCGACCGTTGCGACAATCAAACCGACCTCTCCCCTGCTTATCATGCCGACACCAACCCTGAATGCGCTTAGATTCGAGAAACCGGTGAATAGAGAACCAAGATAGCATCCAACTACCTTTGTCACTATGGCTGCTATTACGATGATAATGGTCAACCAGAATATATCCCATCCAAGATTGGGAACACCGGTAATGCCATACCCGTTAATTGCTGCGACAATGGGTGCAATAAGCGGACGAGCATCCGCGTTCAAACCTATTGAAACGAAGAAAACAGGTACGAAGAAAGAATATGTTATCAATGAGAATTTATGCTCGATGTCGATTTTATATTTTGTTTGAGCGAATAAGAGTCCGGCTATATATGAGCCTGTAATAGCTGCGACACTTCCTATGAACTCAGCTCCCCACGAATATAAAAGACAAATAAAAATCGCAAAAGCTGTGAGGGCTTCGGCAGTAGGCCAGTAATGTATTTTCTCAGACCATTTCTCGAAATATCTCATCCCGATTACCCATGCAGCTATGAAAAAGATAATCATCAGTACGATTAAAACTATGACTTTAAATTTTGCAGCTGCTACATCATCCATATGCATGAGCATATTCAGACCGTTTGTAATTATTTCGGGAAGCGTTATACCATGACTCGCGACTCCAATCGTTCTTGGTTTAAAGGCGATAACAAGCGAAAGGATGATTATCCCGAGCACATCATCGATTACTGCTGCACCGAGTATCGTTGTTCCCTCTTTGCTTCTCAGTGCATGAAGCTCCATCAATGTCTGAGCGCTGATTGATACGGAAGTCGCAGTAAGAATAGCGCCGATGAAAATCGATTCGTAGATGTTATATTTTCCTAACCACGTTCCGATGCCTGCACCGGCGAAGAACGGAAGAATCACACCTCCAACAGCAGCCCAGAAAGCCACAATCCCGACTCGCTTCATCTGCTTGAGATCCGTCCCCATCCCGGCTACGAACATCAGGAATATAACTCCGATTGCAGCTAACTCCTTTATAAAAGCGACCAACTCATCACTTGCTGAAAATACACTCCACGATGGCATATTTAGAAGTGTGGGACCGAGAATCAGTCCGACTAAAATCTCACCGAGGACTCCGGGTTGACCCCATCTCACCATTAGCGAACCGGTGCATTTGGCAGCTGCGATTATGATGCAAAGTATAAGAAGGACTTGAAGAGAATATGACATTTTATTTCAACCTGATCTTAAACTCATCTACTTTGCTTTTCCTTATGCCGAGAAAATATTTGATGGCCTTCACAATTCTTATTGAAGCTTTGCCATCGCCAAATGGATTGGGTGCTTCGACCATAAACCGGTATTTTTCATCGTCTTCGAGAATCTCAAGCGTTCCTTTCACGATTCCATTGGAATAAGTGCCAACAACTTTTACACATCCCGCATTGACCCCTTCCTCTCTCTCAGTCAGGTCGCGCATCACGAGGACTGGCACATTCAGCGATGGCGCCTCCTCCTGTATCCCTCCGGAATCCGTCAAAATCAAATGCGACCTCATCATCGCACCAACGAATGATAAGTAATCGAGGGGTTCGATTAGACGTATTCGTGAATGGTTTCCCAAAATCGGGGTCATCTCATCGCGGACTCTCGGATTCTTGTGAATCGGAAAAATTATCGCGGTATCATTCCTTTGCTCGATAATTTCCCTTAGCGCGGTGGATATTCTCTTAAGGCCATCATCCCAGCTTTCCCTGCGATGCGCTGTGACTAAAATCACTTTGTATTTTTCAAAACCGATCAAATAATCCGGCACCGGCAGCTTGCCAGCTTTTTCAGCCACCGCAAGAAGCGCATCCACAACAGTGTTCCCTGTTACAAAAATATATTCCGGTTCGTGATGTTCTCTCAAAAGGGCTTTGCGGGCGGTTTCCGTTGGAGCGAGAAGAAGTCTTGCTACCTGGTCAATTAATCGACGATTCATCTCCTCAGGGAAGGGAAGCGATGGATTCGATGTCCTCAATCCGGCTTCAACATGTCCAACTGAAATTCCGTGATAGAAACACACGAGAGCGCTTAGAAATGCCGTTGATGTGTCTCCATGCACGAGAACCAGATCAGGATTTTCTTTTTTGAGAATCGGAGGGAGAGCCTGCATGACCGCCGATGCGATATCCTCAAGGGTTTGACGATCGCGCATTATGTTCATGTCGTAATCTGGCACGATTTCGAATATGCTTAGAATCTGGTCAAGCATCTCTCGATGTTGCGCCGTGACCACGACAACGCTTTCCAGCTCCTCGTCTTTTTTGAGAAGCCTTACAAGAGGAGCCATCTTGACCGCATCCGGCCTTGTCCCAAACGTGAGCAATATTTTCGGTTTGTTTGCCATTACTTCTGAAAATCTCACTTATAATCAAGTAACTCCTTATGAAAGTCAATGTAAAAATTGCGGCAGCTATTTTGTCTTGGCATCCTGTTTATGATTGTCGCACATTATCACCTATTGACAAACGTAATAAGATTTAGTATATTTTAATTGTTAGAATCAACTTTTGCCAGCTAGAGGACAACACAAATGCCGAGGAAGTCCCTTTTTTTCTGGTATAACTGCACAAGCTGTGCATCAGAAAATTTATGTCAATGTCTGGTTAATGCTTCTCCATTTTGGTATTATTCAGAAATTGGTATGGATCCAGAAGAGAACCCATGCGATCCACGTAATTATCAATGGGGTTGGTGGGGTGGTCTTTGGGCATATGAAATTTGCGGATGCCAGGGATGCCAAGGTAGAAATTATGATACTTGTTGCGATAATTTTGGCGCATTTTCAGCATATTGCCCTGATATAGATATAACAATATATGGAAAACCAGGTGATTGTTCAGATTTGAATAGCAAATGCCGGCAATATGCACCATATCTATTTTATGGGGAAAAATATTGCAAATAAAATATTTATTAAAATATTTCTCTTTAATGTGTATTTTAGTAAATCTTGTATGCTGCATACATTCAAATAGCCCAATTCCTTCATCCAGAATTATTGTACGATCTCTTTCACAAAATGGAAAGGCTAAACTCGAATGGTTTGAGCAACCTTATATTAAACTTAATACTTCCTCACTCGATAAGAATTTAGTTTTCCAATCAACCCAAACAGCCCCCTTAAACAAACCAAAAGTAAAACTATTATATAATACTGACTCGTTTGCATTTGAAAATCCCATAGTTGATAGCGAAGGCTGTATTTGGTATTTTAGTATTACACCTCTTACATCCGAGAGCGACTCTAAACAAACGACCGAAAGAAAAATTCTGCGTTTAAATATAGATGGTTCTCTATTGTGGGAGAAAACTCTTAGAAATGACCAGATTTATCCCCCCATAGCAATGTTAGATAGTGCAATTGTAATATGTAACCAGTTTTCCGAAGGATCTTCAATTTTCTCACCGGAATACATTTGCCTGGAATGTTTAGATTACAACTTTGATCTTATTTGGCGAACCGAATCTATTAGAGATTATTATTACAAACCTTGTTCATGGGAAATATCAAATAATAGATTGATCATGCCTGAAGGTGGCATTAATTCAGGAAAATTTAGAATATATGGGATTGAAAATGGTGAGTTGATTGACCATATTGCTTTTGCTAAATTGAAACAATTCTATAAAATTGCTGATTCGCCGTACGTTTTTGACATTGGGGAGAAAGGATGGTTAGTTTTGATAGGTAATCAGCTTATACGCTTCGGATCAGGTTTTGAGTTATTGTGGAAATATGAAATCAAGCAATCATTAACCGAACCGGAAATTGCTATTTCATCTTCAGATGTTATTTTAGTGGTAATTAGCAATGAAATATCTGCTTTGGATATTATAACTGGAAAATTATTATGGGAAAATAAAAAAGGTGATAATTTTAAGCTTGCTGGTTTAAAAGACGAAAATGAATTTTTGATCTTCAAAACAAGTTACAGTATGCATGGATTAAATAATCATCTAGAGTCCGCTTATGAATATAGTTTTGCTTCTATAGATAAAAATGGCAAAGAATTGTGGTCAATACCACTTGATAACATATATGATAATGTATCTACTATTGTATATGAGGATGGCCATGTTATATTTAATTATCGTTCTGGCTTAATAATGGTAGACAGCAAGGGTAAAATGGTATGGAAATTAACAAAAAATGACTTTAGTTGTAGTGAGGAATGGGGGTTGCTTAACATGTTTATCAGCCCAGCCCCTGATGATAAAATAATCGTTAGTTTCCTAAAACCATCTAATTCTGAATACTCACTTTTTTTACTAAGTGAACCTGAAGGCAAATGATATAGAAAAGGTGGAAAAGGTGGAAAAGAAAAAAGGGGACAGCGCCCTTTATATAATTTTATTATCACGCATGCAGATAAATAGCTATAAAAGGCGCTGTCCCCATTTTTTATCGGAATATGTTCGACAATGTCTGGAAGTGATATAATGAGCAACTCATTATTAACCAGAATGAAGGTTCTGGGAAATCACATCCGACTCAGGAGAGAAAAAAATGAAAGGCAACCAGAAACTTATCGAGACTCTGAACTCACTTCTTGCAGATGAACTGACCGCAATCAGCCAGTACATGGTTCACTCGGAGATGTGTGGCAGCTGGGGATACGAGAAACTTCACAAGCATTTCGAAAAACGCGCAATAGATGAAATGAAGCATGCGGAGAAGTTAATCGGGAGGATTCTATTCCTCGAGGGGATTCCTGTTGTGAGCAATCTCAGGAAAATGAGTATCGGTGCTGAAATTCCGGATCAGCTTCGCAACGACCACGGGCTGGAACTTGGCGCCGTAAAGGCATATAACGATGCAATTGTACTTGCCGGAGAAGTGGGCGATTTCGCTACACGTGATTTGCTCCAGCACATATTAGAAGATGAAGATAAGCATATAGATGGTATCGAGGAACTGACGGACCAAATTAACCAGATGACACTGCCGATATTCCTTTCCACTCAGATAGCATAAAAGTGTAAGAAAAATCGCACCGGGTACATTTTTTTTAATATGCTTCTCTCAAATATCGCTGCCTGAAAATATCACCGTAGCCGCTCGATTCCCCGTTGCGGAAATCGGTCCAGACAATGACCATGCTGTCCGCTTTGCAATCATCAAGTATGGAACCCGCTATATCGCAATAAATCAATGATGAACTTGCAGTCAGAGTGTCGGATATAATAGTAGGAGTGTATTCAAAATCCTGTCCTGATGAGGATGCTGATGTAGCCATAACATAATTCGATGATCCATCATTCACCGTGAACACAATAGTTATCCGTCCGTACTTGTTGACATAAATCTGCGGATTCAACGGGTTGTACGAGACAAGAGGAGTGATATTGATATTGCTCACTACACCTATACCGGAACCTGCTGTTTTCCCGAAATAAATCATCCATGACCCAAGACGATTATCTCGCCACGCGAAATAAGCTTCACCATCGGGACCGGTGCTTAGAGATGGATTCTGCACTCCGGCACCTGAGAAATCCTGGTTGACACGCCTGTTAGTGCTGAAAGTCTGACCGTCATCAGCGCTTTTCGCGAAAAACAAATCGCCAGCTGGATTTGAGCGTGTATCAATCCATGCTACATAAAGGTTGCCATTCGGGAATGCAGCGATTGCTGCCTCCGATGTCGCCGCTGTGTTATCGGTTATGACTGATGCCATCGGCGTAAAGCTCGCACCATAATCTGTTGACTTTCGCAAGCTCAGTATCCCGTTTGATGAGCCATCTTTATCTGCAAAAACAGAATATAACTCATTATCGATAGAATCATATGCAAGTGATGGCTTATGGTCTCCGTTTGCCGTGGATGGTGAAAGTGAAAAGCTCGTTTCAAAACTCGCACCGCTATTTGTGCTTCTCGCGAATCGTACATCACTATCCCGTTTCCATGCCACCCAGACATTAGTTCCGTTACAGAGAATCGTTGGTGATTCAAGAACGGCAGTATCCGGTGCTGATGTCACAATCACGCTTGAACCGAAATTCTCTCCACCATTGGTACTTGTCGCAACCAGAATCCCCTTATTGCCGCCAGCTTTAGCTTCATATATCAGATGAACTGTATCGCCATCTCTTGCGAGTGCTTTCTGGTTTGATGATGAGCCTATTCTCGCTGTCGGAGGAGTTATATCGCTCACTGATTCATTGGTTCCCCATAATCCCTTGATTGCGATATCCACAGTCGCGATACCGCTCAGAGCCGGGTCGCCATCATCCGTACCGCGCACAGCTACTGTCCTCGTGCCTATCTCCGGTAAACCTGTATTCACAACTTCCGATGCTCCCGAGTTATAGTCAACATTGAACGTGACCCCGTCATAATCGAAATCCCATTCATGAAGCGGAACCAGGTTGCCATCGGGATCATCGAAAGAGCACGTGAATGTTATATTTTGCCCCGGCTTATAAACCGGTGGATCAAGATTGACTTCCAAAGAACCCACTGGAGGTTCGTTTATCGCTCCGACCGGAACATTAATTTGTGCAGTTGCAGAGTGTTCAAGGTCGCTGACGATTACCCTGAGTTTGAACATAGTGTCATGCGCGATATGAGGCGATAGCCAGTGCGGTTCGCGTATATTGGGAAAATCAAACTGACCCAGTGGAGATGTTGGTTCCACCTGGAACCACTGATAAGTCAGAGGATCGCCATCGAGGTCAGTAACATCCATCTCAATCGTAATATAACCGCCTTCATCGATTACGATAGGGTAGAAAGCAGGTCCATCGGTTATATAAGGCGGATTATTTACTCTTTTAACCAGCAGATCGAAACCATCAACAACAGATCCACCACGACCATCGCTTATTGTTACCGTGATTGTGAAATTGGTATTCCCGGTGATATCAGGACTGATCCAGTATGTTTCAGATTTATCCCGAGTCTGGAATAATCCCTGCGGAGTTCCCATTTGATCCCAGTAGTAGGTCAACTCATCGCCATCAGGGTCATGAGCCTCGACCTTGAACTTGACAAGTTGCTGCTCATTGACAGGATTCTGCATCGCATAAGGTCTTACATCGATAATTGGGTTTTGATTGGGTGCACCGGCTACATCTATTTGAAAAACCTGGTAGATTGAGTAATCTCTCAAGTCCGGTCCTTCGAGAGGATAACCTGAAGGTCCCGGTGTTACCGGTAACGGTCCTGCTGTTCCGTCTATGTCATCCCGCGCAGCGACAATCCCGCAATAAGTACCTCCCAATGCCGCAAGCTCGTTCTTAATTGTGAAATCATAGCGATATGGAGAATCATTCGAGCCGATTCCATCATCAGGTACGGTTTTAATTTTGATTGTACCTGTGATGCCCGGAATATCGACAGTGACTCTTTTTACATCGCTTGCAACCGGAATTGTATTTAATGCGCTATCCGGATATTCCGGTGTGGGAATAATACCGGCTTGCCAATCGCTGACATATGCTCGGATAATCGCATCCGACTGGGGATCCTGCGACATTAAGTTATTTGACAGTACTTCAACGACCAGCTTCCACGGCTCTTTGCGATTGAACCATGGAAGATAATATTTTGGACTAAAACGATTTTTCAATACCGCTGAATGACCATAGGCGCAATCAACTACAATCACGAAATCAATGTTCCCAAAATCGGGGACTTTCAGTTCGAAATACGCGCTCGACCATCCAGCGCCGACTTTCATCACATTGTGTCCTTTAGGATTGAAAGGATCGAATGTTCCTCCGGTGGTATCTATGAAGAATTTTTTGAATGGATTTATATTGCCTTCATAATTGCGAGGAGTACCGAAATAAAGAGGGTTTTCAGCGATTGAGTCGAAATGCGATGTGTACCCGTCAGCGTTGACAAGCAGATTTACATTGCCTTTCGCATCCTCGTTCACACCATCGGGATTCATTACAGGTGTTTGAGCGAAAACCTTGTTCCCCCCAGTTATGGTTATCCCTCGGACATCGAAAACATGAAGATCAGGTCGAACGGCAATTTTAGCGAACGGATGACGGATTTTAAATTCAACTACGATATTTCCATTCGCGGAGATATTCATTTGACCAAGCTCAAGGCAATTAAGGCATGGGCTGAATCGAAGGAATTGTGTGAGATCCGCGTCGAAAACATCACCGATAACCTGCGCGTTTCGGGCAGGGATTATCTCTGCTTCAAGGCTTTTGGGATTTATTACTACCTGGGCTACCGCAAGAGGCGCCTGGAATGTTGTGTAGCCTTCCCGTGAGTCGGTTACATAAATATCCGATTTCTGGTCAGTATTATTCAAGATGGTATTTTCATCTGTGGACTGCTTTTCAGATTCAGAACCAGGCACCATTGGATTATCTCTTCCGGAGCATCCATGAAATGTCATGATACTGACAAAAAGCAGGATAATTAGAATTCCATGAAAACGCATAGCTACCGCAACCTCTTTGGGATGATATTAATTCACATGTCCTCATTCAAATTATACGTTATTGAAATATTAGATACCAAATATGTCCGGCTTATTCATTTTGACATCTAATCCGCTCGATCGTCAATGGGTATGGCTAAAGTACGGGAATTCAGGGTGCCGCCCACAATCGCATCGTAATCAAGCTTCGGTTGCGATTAGACTACATCGCGATTGTGGGTGACATACCAACTCAAGCTCCATAAAACACCCACAATCTGCCTTAGCCACCAACTTTGAATTGATATTTCATCATGATACTTTGGCTAAGGCAGATTGTGGGCGGCACCCAGGAAAATCGAATATTAATTTATCCAAAGCAAATTGAAAGAGGATTAACGGCATGTTATCATCCAACCGAATTTGCATAAGGTTTTCAGATAGAAGAATAGATTGAATCAAATCCTTGAGATAATAGAAAAAATTCACGGCATTCGATGCGAGAGCAATATCAGCGCTAAAAAGTTGACATCCTATGCTGTAGGCGGAACTGTCGAATACCTGATTACAATCGAAGATAGGGAATCTATCCAATCGGTTTTTCAACTATTGCGAGATGCTGGATTGAGATATGTCCTCATCGGAGCGGGCACGAACATCCTTGTTGCGGATACGGGATTCAATGGAGTGTTTGTACGTCTCGGTGAGGGATTCAAAACCATAGAAAGAGTCTCGGAATCGACAATTCATGCCGGTGGAGCTTCTCTGGTTTCCGACCTTATCGCGTTCCTTCGGCGAAATACTCTTGGTGGTCCGGTTTTCCTCTGCGGGATTCCCGGCACTATCGGAGGCGCTATTGCAATGAACGCGGGGGCATTCGGAGGAGAAATCGCAAAACATGTTTTAAACATCGATGCAGTAACCACTGGTGGTGTGATTCTAAAACTCAATCCGGATGAATGTTGCTTTGCTTATCGTGAATCGCGCATTCTCAAGGAGCATATGCTTGTCCTTGGCGCGGAAATCTCTGTTGTGCCCGGAGTAAGGATCGATGAGGAAATCGAAGAATATCTCGCGCGTCGGATGAAAAACCAGATTCCAGGATCAAATTACGCAGGCAGTGTTTTTAAAAATCCCTCAGGCAATTACGCGGGCAAGCTGATTGAAGATTCAGGTCTCAAGGGTTTGAGAATAGGTACAGCCTTTGTCTCCGAGAAACACGCGAATTTTATAGTAGCCGATGATGACGGTTCGGCATCGGATGTATTCGAACTTATGCAAATTGCAGCGCTTCGAGTTTTCGAGTATTTTGGCATTAAACTCGAACCGGAAATCCAACTTGTAGGTTTCGATATCAACTGGGATGAGATATTCGAGTGATAATACTGTCGTAACCGACAGGATGATTAAAACCGAGCAATCTCGACCTGTTAAGAAAAGGGTCAGAAAAGCGGTTAGACGAACTTTCTATCTTCTGCTTTTTATCTTGTTGTTCGCAGTCGTTAATAGATCTGATTTCATGAATGTCCGCAATATTAAAATTATCGCAGGTGATGGTATAAATCCCGTAGAGGTAAACAATCGTTTTAATCTTCAGGATTATGCAGGAATGAATCTCTTATGGGTGCCGTACGGCATGATTGAGTGGCTTCTTGATTCGCATCCCGAAATAGCCTCGTCGAGAGTAGTTCCATGGCCACCGGGTGAAATCACTATAACCCTGACTCATGAAGAACCGGATATCTATATGATAAGACCATGGGGATATTATGTGCTTGGTAAAAATTCACAGTTCATCGAAACACTACCACCGTATGGTGAAGTTGCTGATATTCCAATAAAGCTCTCCGATGAACATATGCTCTTTGATGAATCCGGACACCCGCTTCCAGATCCTTGGAGACAGATGCTTGCCAAAGATGAAATTGATAATCGTAATCTGATGCTGGCTCTTGGATTTCGCGACCTTTTGACTCTACGCGATATTGTCCGTTCGCAACAGGGAATCCCAAATGTGCAATATGTCGGTTATCACGAGCGATACGGGCTTATGCTCAAGTGCGAAAGGGAACCGTTGATACTGATTGGTTATGGGGAAGATTTGATGATTCATTTCACACGTGCTCTCAAAATTCTCTCGGATACCGATTTTCCCTTCGGGGAGGATAAATATGTGGATATCCGCTTTGAGGAGTATCAATGCGTGGTTGATATTGACAAATTAGAGGGTTTCTCAACCAAACCGCAAAATACGGATAGCAATAAAAATGATGATTTGCCATAGTAATTTTACCCACTTGTAAAATCCATTTTCCTGAAATTTATGATATTATTATTTCATATCGGAATGGCGAAATATGCCATTTCTCATTTTATTTTCATCCGTTACCTCAAGGAGCAGTCGAATGCATTATCGAATTTCAATCCTTGCATTATTGATTTTACTATTTAGCATGGTTGGATGTTCAAAAGGTGGAAATACGCCTGTTACACCAACCGGTGGCGAAGATAATCAATTCACCATTAATGATCTGAGAACTTTGCAGGTGGATCAGACCCAGCCCGAAAACTACTGGGCAGTCCCTCTTTCGGTCGATGGTAATATCTGGGCATCCCATTATAATGAAAGTGGAACTCTTCACCGCGCAATCGGTCCGGGCGTTCAGGCTGATGACCCATTGCAGTTCATCGCGAACCATCCGGATATCTTCCTCGTAAATCCTGAGGATTTAATTGTCCTCAAGGATGAAATCCATGATGGAATTCGATACTTGATTTATCAGCAGACATATAACGGGGTCCTGGTCGCGAAAAGCAGAGTGGATTTCAGATATAGTCGCAATGACAAACTTGTTATGATTGGGAGCGATGTTTTTCCGCTTATAAATGTATCAACATCCCCATCAGTAAGCGAATATTCAGCTTACCAGGTGGTTTTAAATGACATAAACGAGGAGCAATCGCCTCAGCTTGATGCCTCAAGGCTTGTCGTTTATCCGATTCCTGAAACGGGTACACTCGCGTGGAGAATCGATTCCGGCAACTGGAGATTCTATGTCGATGCATCAACTGGTGCGATTCTCGAAAGAATCCATAATGAGTGGGACGCGTACACAGCTCATGTGGATAGCGGCGCGAAAATGGTAAGCCCCTATGACACTGAAATTACCGTTCCGGGATCTTACACGATGGTTGCTTATAAAGGCAGCTCCGGTATGTTCGGTACTTATGGATATGGTTTTGGCGATATCAATGGCGATTCCGTTTTTGTCGGAACACATACTTCCAGCTGGGCTGTCTGCTCGTTCCTTTCGCCATATATGGCTATATCCAAGGGTCTATTTCAGGGAAGTTCGAAGATCGAGGGTAATGTCAATGATGGAGAGCACAAAAATTATGCGTGGAACGATTCAAACTCGCTTCTCAGTGAAAGAAATGTCTTCTTCCATGCGAATAATGCCCATGATTATATAAAAGATATAGATAAGACATTTACAGGATTGGATTTCAAGGTCGCAGGCTATGTAAATGGCTCTCCGATGTGTAATGCCATGGCATCTGTGAACTCGATTAACTTCTACCAGCCGGCTGATGGGTGCAATGATACAGGCCATATCGCTGATGTAATCGTTCACGAGTATGCTCATGTCTTCACATTTAATCAGTACAGTCAGGATGTTCCAACCGATGTCCATGAGGGTTGCAGCGATTACTTCGCTGGCACATATACCGACCAGTCATGGATTGGAAAAGACATTCAGGGACCCGGCACAAAGTTCCGCGATTGCGAAAACACAGTAAAATGGCCTGCTCCTGAATGCGACGGCGAGGGGCATTGCGTTGGTCAGGTTCTCGCGGGTGCGTTCTGGGATACTCGCCAGGCTCTTGGACGTTCCTATACTGACTACCTGTTCGTCTATTCACGATATGGCGAACCTTTAACGATTCCGGATTTCACACCCGAGTTAATAATCCTCGATGATGACAACGATAATCCGCTTGATGGCACAGCTAACTACAATATCATTAAAGAGGCTTTTTATACGAATCATTCGATTCCGGTTCCGACAGCGCCCCAGCTCCCGACCACGGGAGTTCATGTCGATGTATGGCCAATCGATCCACCTGTAAAAATCAATCGAACTACCGGTGGCAATGTGTATTTCAAAGTCAGACTTACGAACCTTGATACCACTGCTCATTATTTTCAGGCATGGGCTGCGATTGAAGTCCCATGGTTTGGATGGTATGGTCCCCTTATCCCCCCGGCTATCAATGTCAAATCGCCTTTGTATCTTGGTCTTGGAGGACAGCAGACAATTGAGGTTATGCTACGCCAGGCGATACCGGCTAATCTCCCTGCGGCTACATATAAATACCATATCCGCATAGGTACTTTCGTTAATCATACCAGCGACATACTAATGGATGACGGCTGGTTTGAAATTGTGCTGGAATAACTCCATTTAGATATTTGAGTTTGTAAAAAGCGCGTTCGGTTGAGTTTCCGAACGCGCTTTTTTCTAATACGCAGTTTTGAGAGTTTGTTTTGGAATTTACAGGTTTTGATTTCTTTACTATACAGGTTTTATAGGTTATAATTACATAACTAATATTTCAAAACCTCGACTTCTCTCCACTCAGGGGATAGGGAGAGGTATTTATACTCGGAGGTCTGGCTCATGCGCTCAACCTTTATCTCCACGATAATGCTCGTGATTACTATCACTATGCTCTGCGGATGTTCAGGGAATAATGCAAATCCATCTGCACCTTTAATGCCTGATGATAACGCGTGGCGGGATGCTACCGCGTTTTCAGGTTCGTCCATGAATAATGAAAAATATTGGAATGAATCTCTTATTGTGAAAAATCAGGTATGGCTTGCTCATCGAAATACCAATGGCACAATCGGTTATGCTCTTGGTCCCGGTGTCGATGTTTCCTCATACCCTCTTGATGCTGTCGCGGAACTCGAAAATATATTCCTCCTTCCACCGGAGGATTTCATCGTGCAATCGGATGAAGTCCATGCCGGACTAAGAATCGTTTTCCTCAGGCAATACTATAAGGGTCTCAGAGTATGGCCAAACATGGCGCAGCTTGTTTGGGGTCGAGGTGGAAGGCTTATTAAAGCTATCGCTGATGTTTTCCCCATTGGAGAACTCAATGTGACACCATCGATAACATCGCAGCAGGCTGTCTCGGTGGTCTACGCTGAAACTGCCGGCTCAACGCTTGAATCATCGGATCTTGTCATATACGCTGCTGACAACAGCAGGTTCCTTGCGTATCGAGTCAAAACTCCGGGATGGATTCATTACATTAACTCGCTTGATGGCACAGTTCTGGCTCGGACGCATCTCCAGTGGGACAGCAATTACAGCGGACATGTTGAGGGTTATGCATCACAGCCAAATCCTCATGAGCCGGAATTAATCTATGACTTTACAAACCTTGAATTGCGGGTACGAGTGGATCCCGGCGAACCGTATCCCACATCTTATCTTCCCTGGACCAATATCGAAGGTCTCTATTCGTTTGATGCTCCCGAGCAGCAATTGCAGGCGGAATTCAGGTTCTTTGGTCCTTGGATGAATATCAACAACATGAACAATTACCCCAATGACGAGGTTTCGATAAAACGGGACATATTGCCTGACACTCCTGAAGAATGGCTTCTTGATGATTCAAACTCGCTCAGGGATGAACGAAACGTTTATTACTGGGCGAACCACGCATGGGATTACTTAAAGGATATCGATCCAACCGGCCATGAAATGGATTGGCGTTTGATAGGCTATGTCCAGAATGGCGCTTGGTGTAATGCATATGCGGACAACTATAGTATTAACTTCTTCAAGGCTTCAGGGGATTGCATTAATCTTGGTTATATTCCCGATGTTATAGTTCATGAATGGGGACATGTCCATATGTACAATCAATATGGCGATGACCAGCCATCGGATGCGGTTCATGAAGGTAATGCGGATACAATTGCTAATACAATCTGCGATAGTCGCTATATCGGATGGGGAGCACAGGGTCCGGATACATACTTTAGGGACAGCGATAACGAACTGAAATGGCCCCTCGATGAGTGTGGTGGTGAATGCCACTGCCTTGGACGTATCCTCGCAGGAGCTTTCTGGGATTTGAGAGAAATCGTCGGACGCGATTATCATGATTACCTCTGGCACTTCTGCAAGTACATGCATCCGAAATCCTTCCAGGAGTACGGCGCGGATGTCGTGATCATGGATGATGACGATGATAATCCGTTAAACGGAAGTCCTAATTATCCATCTATTTATCAATGCTGGGAGATTAACCATAATCTTGATATCCCCGATGCGACCGACATTCCGACCGAGGGTGTGATAATCGATGTTATCCCGATGAATCCCCAAATCAGAATTCATCAGAGCCAAATGTCAAAACATGTCAATTACCATCTTGTGATAAAGAATCTCGATGCCGAACAGAACTGGGTGTCAATCTGGACAGCTTGCGAGCTTCCATGGGATGCTGTTTATGGACCTATGATTCCACCATCCGTAGAGCGGCACTCACCGCTGCGGTTTACTATTGAGCCTGAGCAGGTTATGGAGTTTGATTTACATCACAACTTGCCCGATTTTGCGCCGCTTGGTGAATATGTTTATCATGTTCGAATCGGGCAGTATGTGGATAATATTCATGACGTCCTTGACGACGACGCTCGCTTCTCATTCTGGGTCGTGCCGTAATTGCATGCGCCGAATATTGATTCTTTTAAAGCGAACATTGTGTTCGCTTTTTTATTCTTGAGTCAGGCATAACCAGGTTTCTTGTGGATTTGATTATATTGTATGAAATACGGATTTTTGATACTATTGCTGTGTATCCAGCTAATATATTTCTATTTACAGAACAAGAGTGGAAAAATGAATCTTCTAACCCCACGAAAATCGCTATTTTATATCATATTATTTATATTGTTGTTTTCCTCATCATGTCAGGACATAGCCCGTATTCTGGCTAATAGAGAGCAAAGCACATATTTTGAAGCGGCAGCTATCAGTCCTGATGGGAAAATAGTAGCAACATCCTGGCGCAATGAAAAAACAGGATTGGTCACACTATGGTCTGTTGAAACGGGACAAAGAATCAAGGAACTGATAGGTCATAAGAAAACAATAGGAGCGGTGATTTTTAGTCCAGATGGAAAGTTATTAGCTACATCATCAAGATGGGATAATGTTATTAATATCTGGTCTGTGGACAGTGCCGAGATAATTCAAACTATCGAGCTGTCGCGTGGACCAGAGATCATTGCATTCAGCCCTGATAGCAGGCAATTAGCTTACACGGAATCGAGAGATAGTAGAAATATTTATATCTGGAGTATCCCGGATAGTAAAATAACACAATCGATAAAAACCAATGTTTACAGGCTTGGTGTTGTCATTTTCCTGTCAGGAAGCGAATCTCTTCTCGCTGTTGGTGAAAGAGAAGTCAAGATTTTTTCACTTAAGACAGGTGAGATGATTAAATCTTTCTGGCTTGATGAGGACGACGTTAGAGCAGCTGCATTGAGTCAAGATGAAAAGCACTTGGCAGTGATATTTTTTGATTCACTCAGATTGGTTTCACTTGAAACATATAAGACTGAAAAAGCATTTGACATTGAACGTGAGCTTCTTTACACACTTGCTTTCAGTCATGATGGAAAAATGCTTGCTGGTGCACCGGAAGGAAGTGGTTACAAGCCTTTAAAAATAAGCGTCTGGTCCACCGAAACTGGTGATCTTGTTAAAGAGCTTGAGGGGCATTTGTATGACTATGGAGCACCATCGAGAATCTGGACTGTAGCTTTTACACCTGATGATAAAGCCCTTATCTCGGTCGGAATGGAAAAGTCTATCAAGATTCAATCGGTAGAAACCGGGAAATTAATAAAAATCATAAATGAACAACCAGTTTCATCTGAATCCCCCGCATTTGTGGAAGATGAAAGTTACGATTTTAGGAGGGACGAAAGAATTCGACACAGCGATAGCACAAAATCCGGAAATCCCATAGCAACAGATGAACAGATAACCTTACGGAATAAGCATACACTAAGACATAGCAGTCAAAAAATTCTTTCAGTTGCGATAGATCCTGAAAGCAAAGTAGTTGCATCCGGACTTATAAATGGGGAGATTATTCTGACTTCTATTGAAATGGGAGAACAGATAAGGACATTTAGAGCTGATGACGGTGCCATTAATACTTTGCAGTTTTACGACAATTTAGTGCTTGTTGTAGGAGGTGCCAATGGCACAATTAGATTCATTGACACATCGGAAGGTTCATTGATTAAATCTGTCAAATGCCATTCAAAACCGATAAATTCGCTTAACTTGCATACTGGTAAAGGAATTCTGGTGTCGGGAAGCTCTGATGGCTTGCTAAAAATATGGTCACTTGCTCCACTGATAAATTTAGCTGATAATCCGCTTCAGCTAATACATGAAATTAAGGGCTGCGATGAAAATCCTTCTGATTCCCAAAAAGAACCTTTCAGGATCATGTCAGTATGCTTGAATCATGATGGCTCTATTGTTGCTTCAGGAGGAACAGATAAAAAAGTCAAGATCTGGTCAACAGATACCGGGGTGCTGCTGTCCACTCTGGATAATCATGAAGCTGCTGTTAATTGCGTTAAATTCAGTAATGTTGGAAACCTGCTTGCTTCAGGGGGTGATGATAATCGAGCAATAATCTGGGATATAAGGAATTTGGAATCACCTGTTATTTTGCATGATCTTTGGGGGCATATGGGCGCGGTAGCTACATTAAGTTTCAGTGCGGATGACACAATCCTTGCATGCAGCGATACTAAGATGCTCCGTTTATGGTGGGTGGATAATGGGGAACACCATTCGGTTTACAAAGCTCATGATGATATTATGCGATCCCTTGCATTCAGCGCCGATGGAAATTACCTCGTGACAGTAGGGGATGATAAACAGGTAATAATTTGGCAACTAAAAAACTATTTTCTTAAGGATATTCAAAAACGAGGATATGGTTTTGCCTCAGTAGATTATCATCCTGATGGTGACATCGTCGCATGCGGCACGCACAACAATACAATTGAAATTATCTCAATAAAGGATGATAAAGTAGTTAGAATACTTCCGGGCCCGGTGTCTTCAGTCAAGTTCAGCCCTGATGGAAATACTCTCGCCGCATGTGGTATTAATACTGTCAATTTCTGGAATTACAAAACAGGAAACCTTATAAAGTCTATCCAATGCGGTTCCGAAGGTCATTATGTTAAAAGGATTGATTATGGTCCTGACGGAAAATCAATTGCAATTGGCGTTTCTGAAACTATAGAAATTGTTGATACATCAAACTGGAAAATACTCAAGTCATTTTCTGAAGTAAGACCTGTAGATGTATTGAAATTCAACCCTGATGGAAAGTATATTGTTTCAGGTACGGAATCGGATCTTGCCAAACTATGGGAGGTAGCGTCCGGAAAGTTAATACATAAGTTTGGTGCTTTTGACGGACATTATCATTACGTTATTGATGCCTCTTTCTTACCCGATAAAAAACATGTGGCAATTGCTACATGGAACGGCTTTAGTTCTGGTGTTATAAATATTTATGACATCGCAACTGGAGAGTCAATAAAATCATTTACAGGAATATCTACACGGTTTGAATCCATGACTTGTAGCTCTGATGGAAAATATCTTGCTGCTGGGGAATATATGGATGGCATCAAGGTCTGGTCAGCTGAATCAGGTAAGCTCCTTTATGAATTTGAGGGAACTGGTCCCAATAGCGGGTGTATTATCTTCAGCCCCGATTCAGAACTTCTACTCGCACCTGGTTCTGAAAGTGTAGTCCGGCTTTGGTTAATCAAATAAAAAAAACTTAATAGTGAACTTAGGCTTTTGAATGTTCATCTCGATTATAATAACGGAGATGAAAACACCTTTCTGGATTGATACCCATTGCCATATCGGCATGTGCCTTGATTTTGTCAATGAGGATGAACTATATTCCCATGCCCACGAAAATGATGTCGGGGCGATGATTGATATCGGCATCGATGGTGAATCGAATAAAGAGGTGTTCAAGCGAATCCAGAAAAGGAAACAGGTTTTTGGCTCTTTGGGTATTCATCCTCATGATACGAAGAAAGCCCTTGGCCCGCATCTTGACTTCATCGTTCAGAACGCAAC
>Ga0315284_10000848_pt1 | contig 41908 bp, 38 predicted proteins | sample YL17G09_16_MG_FD_203696 | JGI IMG/M metagenome (GOLD analysis project Ga0315284, IMG submission 203696) | Sediment microbial communities from Yellowstone Lake, YNP, Wyoming, USA - YL17G09_16 | ecosystem: Environmental > Aquatic > Freshwater > Lake > Sediment | place: USA: Wyoming | collected...
TATCGGCCCGAATCCAATCACCCGTCCGCGGAAATGCACCTTGCACGCGGTAATTTCGTCACCAAAGAAGACCGTCTGCCCGCATACGATGTCAACATCTTCCATCAATGACGTTCCCCACAGTTTTGCTGTTCCGGCAACCACAAAACGTAGATCTTTCAGATCCACGGTCCCGGTAATCTGCATGTCTCCCGCCACGCGAATGGTTCGGTGTGCATGCCAGCGCAGGCGCCCGTTGTTGCCGGCTATCACAAGATTGCCGGTAACCACATCGGGAACGATTTCGGCGCTGATTTCCGTGAGGACCTCTGCATTCTTGCTTACTGTCGAAGCGGTCCTGATCATTTGAATCTCTGCACGCTCGGCAGAATCGATCGACTCGAGGATCGAGTCGTTGACCTGAAATCTTCGCTGCCACCATCCGGTGTCCCGAGGGTTCGCGGCCACATAATCCTGCTCCACAGCCACGGCGCCTTCGGACCGCCCGGGTATTGCATTGGACGACCAACGCCTCCTGTAGAAGAGCAGCGTGTCGCAGTTCCTCGCGACCACGCCGCGTTGCACCGCGACCGAGATGTGGGCGCTTGTGCGGAAGCAACCCGTCGATCGAAGGATCTTCTCGAATTCGGTGGCGGAGTCGTGCAGCGTCCAGCTCCCCATCGCCGGATCGAGAGTGGGGCGAAAACGCCGTAGGGAATTCGGCAATACCTCCTTGCCGATGCCGGCGCTCAGGAACGAGGCCAAGGAGCTCGGCGCCGGCGTGGAATTGGCCGAATTGTCATCGGAGTCAGCCAGGGCGACCCACAGTCCCGAGCGGGCATTGAGCCGCGCCTGTACGTCGTGGAGACGGTGGTCGGCGAGCTGCACGGGCAGCCAGGAGGTAGAGAGCCATAGTGCTGCGGCAACCGCCGCAGCAGACCCGACCGTAAGAACGATGAGTAGCGACGATCCTGTCTCGTGGGCCAAACACCGACACAATCTGGCGCCCGAAACGCGATCAGCCTTGAGCTTGCATGAGGAGAAGACAACGCGGTTCATCCACCTGATTGTACGCCGCCGGGACTATCCTGTCAATGGCGATGTTCCGCCCGAAGGTCGAGTAGACCCGGGGGATCGCACCCCGAGTCCCTCACGGAACCGTACTTGAACCTCTCGATTCATACGGCTCTTGTTGTTCGGCCATGGGCTGGCGCTGCGTTCCAATGGGCGAAGAGTCCCGGCCGATGTGTCTTCACGCGATGCCCCCGTCAACCCCGGTTTGTCTCCGGCGCGTCCTTCTTCAGGTCATGGCTCGTGCGGATTCATCCCATCCCGGCGGAATCCCGCTACCCGGATGACACCAGAACGATTCTTGCGAGGCATTGCGTATATTAACGCATATGGAGGTGAAAATGCCCGAAATAGCGCGGTTTCTTGGCATAGTTATCTCGATGTACTTTGACGAACACAACCCACCGCATTTCCATGTCTCGTACAACGAACATCGTGCGGTTATGGATATTGCTACGCTGAATATTACTGCTGGTTCAGTTCCAGCCCGAGTACGTGGCCTTGTTGAGGAGTGGGCGGAATTGCATCGGAAGGAGCTTCTTGGCATGTGGAACTCAAAGGACTTTCATCGTATTCAGCCTCTAGTTTAGACGGAGGAAACATGGAATGCATTGCTGTTGTCAACGCGCGTTACATCTCTGAGTATCGCATCTGGGTTGAGTTCAATAATGGAGACTCGGGTGAGGTTGATTTGAAACCAATGGTTTTCAAATATGCTGTCGCTGCGCCGCTTCGCGAAACGGCAAATTTCGAACAGTTCCATCTGGACGGCTGGCCGACCCTGGCGTGGAATTGCGGATTTGATGTTTCGCCGGAATACCTTTACGAACTGGCAACGGGCAGCACGGTGTCAGAGGTCGCACCGGCCTGATGAGAGCATTGGCACTTGGCTTGGGAGGCAGTACCGGGGACGGAGCGCCAAATATATATTACGAAATGCCCCGCAAAGACGCCTATCCCCGCAGCGTCCTTCTTCCACGTCATGGCTCGTGGCATTGAGGGACGAGATATCTTTGCCACCGATGAAGACACTCAAGGATATCGAGAACCATCGCACGCTGGACGGGCCATGCGGTGCTCATGGGTACGCGCGAGGCTGCTTTCCAGGATACCTGGCCAGTCCTTCGAAAGTTCGGCAGAACAGTGCCGGATGGCCGCAAAGGCTATGCGCGGTACCTCGGGCATACTCACTCACCAATGTCGCTGGCTGTCAAGCAGGGGGGAGTAGTTGTTGGTCAGCCTGGATTTCGCTGAAGTTCAGATGGCGCTCCGTCCCTGAACGCGCAGGAGGTCCAACGGGCGCACGTCGGAATCAGATTCCGAGGTAGAGCCCGAAGTTGTGCTTGAGAACAAGCACAATACCCACCACGATCATCACCGCTGCAGTGAGACGTCGGACCCAGACCTCGATGACCGTCAGTTTCTTGAAGAAGACGCCCACCAAGTGCGCCCCAGAAGCCAGCAGGAGAGAGAATCCGATGACCGGCAGTGCTGTGCCAATGCCGTAGAGAACGGGCAGAAGGAACGCCGAGTTGCTCTTGACTGCAAGAGGGATCAGTCCTCCGAAGAAAAGTCCCGCCGATGTCGGGCAGAAGGCCAACGCAAAGAGAATGCCCAGCACGCCTGCGCCCCAGACCCCCATGTTGTCAATACGCTTCTGCATCGCCGAACCCACGCCTCCACCGCCGAAGCTGAACCTGAACAGGTCAAGAAGCAAGATTCCGACAACAAGCATCAGCGGACCGATCACCAGGTTCATGTACTTCTGCAGAAACATGGATGCGCCGGGTATGGACAGGAGGCCCTTTGTCACAAGGATACCGACTGCGAGGTAGGCAAGGCTTCTACCGGCTGTGTAAAGCAGGCCCGCAAGCAGGACCCGTCGGGTCTTCTCAACACGTCGGCTGACGTAGGAGATCGCAGCAATGTTGGTTGAGAGCGGGCACGGACTGATCGACGTCAGTATGCCCAGCCAAAGCGCGGCGCCGTATCCGAGGAGTGCCTCGTTCATAAACACTGTCCGTTGAGACACGCTCTGACTTCCTTGTTGATGTAGTCGCGGTACTTGGTTTCATCGCCAACCAACTGCCAGATCTGTTCGAGATTCCTCCAAGACACTTCGCGGTCACCTTGGCGCGTGGAGACAATCACCGATTTCGTGTAGAGCTTGTAGTCCTGGCCATAGTGCTCGTTTCCCTTGTCCTCGATGTTGACGGTCTTCCACGTGAGTTTCCCGTTCTTGATGGCATCGGCGAAACGGGTCTCTACCTCAGACTTGGCATAGCTCTCCAGCTTGAAGCAGGTGGGGCAGCGTGCGTTGCCGTGGAAGTAGTAGACGACGAGTTGACGGCTCTCTGACTTGGCGGAGGTGTCTGTGACGGCAGAGTCTTTGGTCGTGCTCTGGGCGGCAACAGAAACCGGCTTCCCTGCGGGCTTTGAGCCGGATGCCCCTTGACACGATGTCAGGACTGCGGCCGAGGCTACGACCATCCACACCGCGGTTGATGCCCTGTGCCTCATAGGACGTGCGATCAGCATACCGGTACTCCTCTCAGCTTAGAACAAGGTTGAACAGGAACCCGACCATCAGTATCCCGCATCCGACAACAGCGACGAACGTCACGATCAGTGTCGGCTTCAGCACTTTGCGCAGGATCACCAGCTCGGGCAGAGAGAGTCCAATCACCGACATCATGAACGCCAGCACCGTGCCGAGGGCGGCACCCTTGGCGAGCAGTGCTTCCACAATCGGAATGATCCCCGCTGCGTTTGAGTACATGGGTATGCCGATGAGCACTGCAATCGGCACCGACCACCATGCGTGCGCACCCATGATTCCGGCCATGAGACCCTGCGGTACCCATCCATGGATGGCCGCCCCGACAAGGATGCCGGCAACGATGTGCGGCCAGACCTTCAGCACGATGTCTTTGACCGCCTGCCATCCAGCATCAATACGATCGACCCACGTCGGCTTCGCGGAGGCCATGGCGCCCCCATTCATCCGCATCTCATACACCCACTGCTCCACATGCTTCTCCATGCGAAGTCTGCCGATGACAGTGCCCGAGACAAGTGCGATTGACAATCCGGTCGCCAGGTACAGCGCGGCAATCTTCCACCCGAAGAGGCCGAAGAGAAGCACGAGCGCAATCTCATTGACCATGGGAGCTGATACCAGAAACGAGAACGTCACGCCAAGGGGAACCCCCGCCTGCACGAATCCGATGAAGAGCGGGACCGCGGAGCAGGAGCAAAACGGGGTCACCACGCCCAGAAGTGCGGCAAGCGTATTACCGACGATTGTGCGCTTCCCGGCAAGTATCGCACGTGTCTTCTCGGGTGTGAAGAAGGAACGGATGATGCCGATCCCAAAGACGATCAGAACCAGGAGCATGAGCACTTTCGGCGTGTCGTAGAGGAAGAAGGCCACTGCGTCGCCCAGGTGACTCCCTGGTGTCAAGTGAAGCACCGAGTATGCCAGGTACTCTGCGAGGCGTTTCAGCACCGAGTATGCGAGGATCCACGCAATCAGCAGGACCGCAATCAGACCCAGTCTGAGTGCCAGAGTGTTCGTTGATTGTGGCATGGCTGAAGGCATCTCAACCGATCATTGCGCGCAGTTCATCGGGCTTGGGGATTCTCCCACTCGCCTTGACCTCGCCGTCAACCGCAAGCGCGGGAGTCATCATGACGCCGAACTTCAGGATCTCGTTGATGTCCTCAACCTTGATGACCTCCGCCTCAATGCCTGCGTCATTCACAAAGCGCTGTGTGGTTTCGAAGAGCTTCTTGCACTTGGGGCATCCTGTGCCAAGGATCTGGACTTTCTTCATGGCCTGTCCTCCGCGTGAAGAGATTTCGGGGTACAGATTCGCCGGCGTGTCGAGAATTCGGTCGGCAATGCGCATCCAGGATGTTTCATTCAGGCACGGATCCGGCTGCATGAATCCGGCTGCGAGCCAATGCCACTATCGCCTTGTCAACGCATGCCATGAAACCCGTGACACACGTCATCTGCAGGTTGTAGAACACCGAGGTCCCTCGTCGGGCGTTGGTGACAATGCCGGCCGATTTGAGCACGGTCAGGTGCTTGGAAATTGTCGAGGCATCGTCGCCAACCAGCTCCACCAGCTCCCCGGCGCAGTGCTCCCGGCAGGAGAGCGCCTCAACAATACGAATGCGGCTGGGGTGAGCGAGGGCCTTGAAGACGGCTGCCCGATTGCCGTTTCGTTGCGCACCCGATGTCGTTGAATTATCTTGTTTGGCCATATTGGAAAATATCGTGCATGTCACCACCGATGTCAATGGGCGGGCATTCCCGTATCCCGTAGAGGCGGGTTTGAAGCCCGCCTCTACGGGATACGGGAATGCCTTGCGTTGGCGGAGACCTGCTACACATTTTGAGGGAAGAACGGAGGCATCGCCCCACCATGACCATCACCGAAAAGAAACCATGCGACCTCTGCGGGTCGGACCTTCCGACTCCCCGGTTCAGCCACGCGCTGGAGTCCGGCACCGTCATCCAGGTCGTCTCGTGCGGCGCGTGCGGACTCCTCTACACGCACCCTCGACCCACGCGCGACGAACTGGTTCCGCTGTACCAGAAGACCTACGTTGACATTCCGGGCAAGAGCGCTCCATCGACCGTTCGATCCATGGTGGTCAGGAATCGCGTTCTCCGCAGCATCTGGCACCGCATTGCCGGCCAGTGCATGAGCCGGTTTTTGAGCCGGGCGCGGGGCCGTGTGCTTGACGTGGGGTGCGGCACGGGGGATCTGCTCGTCGAGGTTGTGGCGCGCGGGTGCAGTGGCTTTGGCGTTGAGCTCAACCCGCAGTCCGTGGCCAAGTGCCGGGGCAGAGGGCTGCACGTGACATGCGGTGGTCTCGAAGACATCGACGAGTCAATCGAGCCATTCGACACGATCGTGTTCTGGCACTCCCTGGAACATCTGCCGTCGCCTCGGTCGTCGCTGCAACGTGCAGCGCGTCTGCTCGCACCGAACGGACGCATCTTCGTGTACGCTCCCAATGCCCACAGCTACACGGCCGCACTCTTCGGGCCCTCGTGGGTCGGATGGCATCTGCCGTTCCACTTCACGCACTTCACGCTCGCGACTCTGCGGGCCATGGTCGGTGCATCGGGTCTCCAGGTGGCGCAGATGAGGACCGTGACAGCCGAGTTCCTCATCGGCAATTCCCTGCACGTCTGGGCGCAGGCGCGTGGCGGCGCCATGCAGCGTCTTGCGCTGAGAGGCGCCTTCGGCACGCCGCTTTTCCGCGCGGCCATCATCCCGGCGATCCGCATGCTCGATGCGTTCATGCCTGGCAGGGGAGAGAACCTCTTTGCTGAGATCACGGTGGGTGCGGCGGACAGAGACGGCGGGGCTTCTCACTTCTCACTTCTCGATTCTCATGGTATGATCATTGACACGCGGATCCCCTGTCACTCCCACTCTCAGAGGCACGCATCTCGATGAAGAATATCCCCGGAACCTTCCGTTTCTCCATCAGCGCTGCTGACAGGTGCCCTGTCTACGAAGTGGGCGATGAGTTCGACCTGGAGGATATCCGCCTCGTTCCCAGTCACGGCAAACCAGTGTGCATGGTGATGGCCGGCGACATGGTGCGCTCCATGACGGAGGGCGCGGCGCCGAGCAATCTGGTGATCACCTGCACCGGGTGTGGAGGAACCGCCACTGCCAGGGGGACTCCGCTCTCCGATCTCTTCGGATCGCTGAGCCACGACCAACAACGCCGTGTGGAAGTGCTGGTCGAAACGTTGGGGCGTTTCTCGCTTTTCAAGACGCTCAACGAGGAGGAATTGCGCACGGTCCTCCCCGAGATGAAGGCCGGCGACTTCGAGCCCGGCGCCATTGTCGTCAAGCAGGGCGAGATAGGTCGGTATCTCTACATCGTCGAGTCCGGTTCCGTCGACGTTCTTGCCGGTGAGCACGACGAGGTGCTCCTCACCACGCTTGGCCAGGGAGAGATCTTTGGTGAGATGAGTCTGCTGAGTGGAACGCCTGTCTCCGCAACTGTGCGCGTGCGTCAAGAGAGTCGTCTCCTTGCCATTGACGGTCACCACTTCACCAGGATGGTGGTGCGATATCCGTCGCTGCAGATCTATCTCTTCCGGCTTCTCACTCACAGACTGCGCGAAACCAACTCGCTCAAAGAGACGCAGCCTGCCAGGGGCATTCGCGGCAATCTTGACGATATGCAACTGGCGGAGCTGCTCCAGGCCCTGCACACCGCCCGAAGAAGCGGTCGGCTCGACCTGTTGCTTCCGGGCGGCCAGGCTACGGTGATGATTCGCACCGGCAATATCGTGGGCATCGACTACGACAAACGCCAGAATGCCGAAGGGTTCTTCGAGTTGCTCAAGCAGAATGACGGCACCTTCGTCTTCTCCCCGGACCTGCCGTCTGAGTACGCAGAGACCCCCCAGATCGGCGACTTCATGCACCTGCTGATGGAAGGGCTTGTGCGGATTGATGAGGAAGGACACCGAAACAGCGGAGAGTCGGACTCCCATCGGTAGCCACCTCAGCTCTGCTCGGTTTGGCGTGTGGGGCCGCCGAAGAAATAGCTGACCAGGACGTTTGTGTCAATGACGACTATGGGAATGCGCCTTGGTTTTCTCGGCACGAACTTCCTCGAGGGCTTGAGTGAGGTCGCGCTGGGTCAGTCCGCCGGCGCGCATGGAGGAGCGGAGACGCCGAAGAGATGTCATGGCTCGGTCACGACTACGAGCCCGGATGTCAGAGAGAAACCTCGAATACTCCCTGGACGGCAGTTGGTCAACAATAGCCAACGCCAACTGGCGGGTGGGAGCGATGGGCAGTTGAAGCAGGTGTGCTTTCATGCAGAAAAGATACAACACCGCACCGAACAACCGGGCCGGTTCCAGGACTGAGAGCGGAATTTGCACGTGGACGCTCCTCAGTTCGAGGAGCGCCTCACTGTGAGCTGGGCATGTGGACGAGCCCGGGCGACTTCGGCGCGCGCCGCAGGGTGCACACGCCGCAATGGTGGGATACCCCAACTCCGCCGGTACCGGGCGCCCGATCGCCCCGAAAGTTCCATCACGACGAAGCGTCGCTTCGATGGCGCCCGGTCAACGGTGAGCGACACCGGCTGCGGTGACAGTCCTGACCCCACTGCGATACTCCCGGGGCGAGACCCCTGTCTTCTTGCGGAACTGGTTGGTGAAGTACGCCGGCTCGTGGAACCCAAGCGCGAAGGCAATCTGCTTTATCGGCATGGTCGAGCGCATAAGCATCTCCGTTGCTTGTCCTATGCGAATATCCGTCAGGTGCCGGATGGGAGACGTCTGCAGGTGATCCTCAAAGAGCCGGTACAAGTGCGATGAACTGACGCCGGCTGCGGCCGCAATCTCCTCAACGCTGATCTTTCGGTGAAGGTTGTGCTGAACGAAGCCAAGCGCACATGTCAATGTCGGCGGATACTGCGGGCCGAGGAGACCGCGTTTGACCAGAAGCAGAACTCGGTAGGCCAGGACCGACAGCACATCGAGATACCCGGTTGGTTTCCCGGCCAGGATCCGGCTACATTCCTTTGCATGGCGCGCGAACGCAGCCGTGTCCGAGATCCGGCATACGTCGCACTCTTCGATGCCGCATGTCTTGATCATTGTCGGAAGAATCTCTCCCGCAAGGACAATGAAGCGCTTGTGCACGAAACCCGCGGGGCCTGTCGTATATTGGTGGTTTGAGCGCTGCCGTTGGATGAACAAGGTTCCGGGTTCGACCAGGTAATCCTTGCCGTTTTGAATGAAAGTCAGGTTTCCCGCGGTGACAAGCTCCAGGCAGAAGAACTCGCAGTCCTTGCGCGAAAAAGAGGCACCCCTGGTCCAGCGCGAACGTCCCGCGATCTCCACCAGCAGCGGATAGGTGGTCTTCTGCGGGTCTTCGCCTACGAAGAACCAGGTATCCTGCGATGAAGCAGACCCGCCTACCGTGGTGACCATAGGCTATCCCGTGGGGAATCGGATGCACAGAGCCGACACGCGAACATCGCTTTCCTGAATATAGGATATCACAACTTTTTAGTGGAATAATGATGAAGAAATGTGCATGTCACGGATCTCTCGCTCCATATATTGTATATTACACGGAGGGATTCGCTGCTGCCGAGTCTCCGAGCAACCGTGGGGTTGTCACTTGGTTAGTCGATGAAGTTGAGAGAATTGTCCAACCTTGGAGGAGGAGTTCATGTCAAACCGACCGATCTCAGCCGTTTTCTCTGGGCGTCACCCAATTCCCGGCAAGAGCGCTCTTGTAGGCGTGGTTGTTCTGTTCCTGTGCGCGCTGAGCTATGCCCAGGCACCTTACCGCGTTGCCTCCTCGTACGAGGATACGGTACGCATTGCCGTGCTCTACAACACACCCGGCGGAAACTGCGGCACGCTTCCCCCGGTGGGAAAGCAGACTCTGGACTTTGTCATCAAGGCGCTGGACACCACGCGTGTTCATCATGTCAAGATCCTCGTGAATGCATCGCCGTATCCGACGCTGAATCAAGTGCAGAATTTGTTTGGCGCGGGCGTGCTTCCCCATGTCATCGTGCACATCAACGCCGGTTGGGGCGCAGGTGGCGAGAGCGGGCCGAATATCGACGCGATTATGAATTGGGCGGTGGCCAACTACATCGGAGTTGTCTCCATCGGTGACGATGCCTCGTGGCTCTCGACCAATGTCTTCGGTTTCCAGGCGGTGAACAACGGGCCGCCTCCCATGCTTGATGCACGGTGGCTGAACCAGATCCAGGACTCGTTGTGGATCAAGACGCATCCGGGCCGCGACAATTCGCTGGATAGTCTGAAGTATCCCTACCTCAATGGAATTGTCATCAACGCAACCCGAAAGATTCTCCGCGATTCAACTCTCTACTTCAAGCCGGTTGTCGAGCTGGTAGCCGACGGCCGCTGCCAGGCCGATGCCGACGAATACAGGGTGTTGACCGGATACGAGAACAAGGTGAGGTTCCTGGGGTATCAGCAGGGATACAATGCCGCAGTGAGCACGGACGAACCGGCTCAGGGCCTGGTCGGCACCACCGATCAATGGAATACAATCGCGGCGTTTCAGGATAGTATGATGTATGCCACCGGTCTCACCATTCGTCGGGGCGTGGCGCTTTCATTCCAGCCCCAGTTTCTGCAGAACTCCCTGGCCTCGCAGCAGGTTGTGTACGACGCGATCATGTTCGCCTCACTCGCGCATTTACTGCGGCCCGTTGCGGTACATGTACAGGTGAGTAGTGATACCATCGTGGCCGGCGCGTCCGCTTCCCTTCAGGCGGCAATCCTGCCCCTCGACATAGACCCGGTCGTCCGGACCAGACTGGCCGGCACGGTTTCGTGGGGTCTGGACGCCCGCTTCTCCAAACCGGGCGATGTCCTGACCGGTACTACGGGAGCGACGGCGCAGGTGACGGGTACGCAGGCGTTCCGAAGCATCCATGTCGTCGCCACTCTCTATGATTCGGCATTCAAAGCCACGGTGTACGATACTGCCACTGTTTACGTCAAGCCCGGACCCGACTATCGCATCGTCATCGAACGGAGCTCCCCGACTGCCTTGACTCAGCAGGATGTCTGGCCCGCCACTTACAACGATTCGGTGACGGCCCGCCCCCTGAGCGGCATCTCCATTGATTCCTCGAAGACGGTTGCGTATGCCTATGCGGTGGTGCGCGACGTGTACGGCAATATCAAGCGGGTGGCCGGATTGTCAACCTGGGAGAGTCTGGCGTCCGCGGTCATCACGGCCCAGGCAACGGTCGGCAAACAGTTTGAGGGTCGCATAGACCGGCAACCGTCGGCAAGCGGCAGCGGAAATATCCGCGCCTTTGAAGTGGACTCCTCACTTATTCCCGACACCGTTCTTGTGACTCTTGAGGCGGGCATTCCCATAGCCATCCGTATCGTTGACGCAGGCAGCCCCACGGTGGCGTTGGACGCCATCCGCTTGACCACCGATGACGAAATACCGCTTCTCGTGCAGGTGATCATGTCCGACAATCCGGGGGTGTGGGTCTCCGCGCCCGCCACCTGGACCATGACACCCGACACGCTCCGATCGGCCAATGCTCTTCCGTCGGGTGAGAATCAGTCGTGGACGTTCAGTCCGATCAATCCCGGCTCGGTCGCACTCACGGTCACCCGCGGCCCCAAGTCGGTCACCGTGCCGGTGATCGTGACTCCCGCCCCGCCAACGCGCATCGAATTTCGCCTGATCAACCCTGCCCCGATTGCCGGCACGCGCTTCAAGACCGAGGTGCGCATCTACAACCAGGATGGTCTGGTTACGGGGCAGTATTGCTACCGCATCTCTGGCGCTAACGGGTCAGTCAAGTACTTCGACATTGTGGGCAAGGGCGCCACCACCCCGGATCCCATGGCGCACACGATCCAGCCCGGCTCCACGGTGGAGCTGGACAGCGGCGCTCTGGGACTCTATCCGACGCCCGTCGACAGCGTGGAGGAGTGCTTCTCCGGCGGCATCGATACGGTTGAGGTCGTCCTGTACAATGCCGCACCGAATGTGATCCATCAACTGTGGGTTCGTCTGACGGGCAAGAACGGCGTGCAGTTGCCGGCATCCACACAAACCTTCAGCCTGTTGCCGGGCTCCATTGATCGCCTGGTGCTCGAACGCTCCGACAACACTCCGGTGCCCGATCACGTATCTCTTGTCGCCCCCGACAGCAGCCTCTATGTTCGCGCAGTTGGCTACGACCGGTTCGGCAATCGCATCGGCCCGATTGACGCAACCACCTGGACCACGAGCCCGGGCTCAACTCTTGACGCAATTAACCCGGGGCCAGCGAATTTCCAGTACGTCACCACGCAAACTGTCACCATCTACGAATACGGCTGCATCATTGCCACTGCCGGCGGCAGGAGCGACACCGTGTGCATCAGCGTGCGTCCGCCTGCTGCAAAGTACGCCTCCGTGATCACACGCGACATATCCGGCGATGGTCGGCTCGACCGGCTGGAGATCCACCTGACCAAGCTGGTAAGTGTCCACCAGCTCGCCGACTCGCTCCCGCTCAGTGATGTGACAGTCACCTTCCGCACGCGTACGGCATCGTCCACGGTAACGTACTCATTCCCGGTCACCGACATCATTGCGCGCACTCCTGGTGCAGTCATGGACAGCGTGTTCTACATGCAGCTTGACGAGACGACCACCGGTCTCCCCCAGTACAACCAACCGCAAACAGCCTGGACGCCCACCATCGCCATCGATGGCATGGATGACATCACCAGCGAGCCCAAGGAAGCACTCGACGGCGCAGGACCTGTAATCTGGAAGGTGACCAAGGTTGTCAACGACATCAGCAATCACTTCACCGACGAGGTGACCGTGGTGTTCAGCGAGAACCTGCAGGATCCTCCTGCCGCCGGCGATGTGCCCAACACCGTCTTCCAGGTGTGGCGCAAGATTAATGACAGCACGTGGGTGCAGGTGGACTCGGTACTCGAGGGCATTCAGTCATTCGGCAACATCAAGGGCCAGAATACTGTGACGTTCACCATGACCAATGGCAAGAACCTCACCACCAGCGACTATCTGAAGATCGAGGCTGGTGGAACACTGCCTGTGATCACCGACAACCCGAGCCGGCCGGCAGATCCCAATACCAACAATGCACCCAATACCAACAATCAGCGGGTGCGGGTTGAGGTGCAGGGCGTAAAGTGGACGGTGAAGGCTGGTCCCAATCCGTTCCCCGTTGCGCCCCCGCTGCAGCGGCCCACACAGAACGAGGTGAATCTGAACTATCACACCAAGGCTGAGATCATTGGCGAGACCTACGATAGACCTGGGTGGGCGCTGAGGCTCGGAGGATCGGCCATACAGGTCGATGTATTGCTCCCGTCCGACACGTCTCTGGAAGTGAGGAGTACGTTCAAGATTGCGGTGAAGCTTGCGATCTACGATAACGTGGGCAACCTGGTGTACAGCAAGACCAGCGATGACAACCTGCTTGACGACAATGCGACAGCTCAGGCAGACTTCAGCACAGGCTGGGGCAGCGGCAACGCGAAGCAGTTGTACTTCTACTGGGATGGCTACAACGACAAGAACATGGCAGCCAGACCAGGAGCGTACCGCGGCTTGGTCGCTCTGACCATCTCGTACACGCAGAATGGAAGTCCGAAGTCGTCAACGCGTCAGTCGTTCGTGAACCTCGGCGTGCGACGGTAGACCCGGCGCAACCAACGGTGACACATGGGGGCAGCAGTTCGGCACAGGGCCGCATTGCTGCCCCTTCACATGCCGGGACACTCATCCCAGGTCACATCAGTCGACGAGCCACCTCATCGCCCACGAGCATCCCCTGCGCGGTAAGGGTCCACACGCCGTCACGAAGCAGGATCAAGCCCGAGGCCACCAAGTCGTCAAGCGCCGCTGCGCGCTGCCCCGACGCGAACGGTCCGCCGGTCCGATCCGCGAAGATCCGCTCGTCAAGACCATCACTCGTCCTGAGGCGCAGGAAGATCATCTCGCGCGCAAGAGCCGCGTCGTCGAGGGCCTCGGAAAACTCGACGGGCTGCCGTCCCTGCTCAATTGCTGCGAGGTATCCGGGGAGCGACGAGACGTTGGCCCTCCGGGTGGGCGGGAGGTACGAATGAGCCGCAGCTCCGAGTCCCACATACGGTGCATGGTCCCAGTAGGCGAGGTTGTGGCGGGACCGGCGCCCCGGCAACGCGTAGTTGGAGACTTCGTACTGCTGGAGCCCGTGCTGCGCGCAGGCGTCACGCACCTGGGTGGTCATGTCTGCCACTGCGTCGTCACCGGGGAGGGGGAGCAGTCTTCGATGCCGGGAGAACGACGTCTCCTCATGCATGGTCAGTTCGTAGGCAGAGAGGTGCTTGACTACCGGGCGTGACAGGATGCGGGAGAGGGTGCGGTCGAGATTCCTCCGCGTCTGTCCCGGCAGCCCGTAGATGACGTCGGCGCCCACCGATCGGAACCGCGCGATCGGCGGTGAGTCAAGAACCTCCTCTGCCCGACGCGCCGTGTGCAGTCTTCCCGCGATCCGCAGTTCACCGTCGTCAAGCGACTGCACACCAATGCTCAGCCGCGTGACGCCGAGGTCGATCCACGTGCGGGCAAGATGGCCGGAAAATGAGTCCGGATTGCACTCCACGGTCCATTCGCAGTCGGGTGTGCGCGGGAGGCTGTGCAGGAACTTCCGTCCGAGCTGTTCCCAGAGAGCGGGTGGCAGGGCGCTCGGGGTTCCTCCGCCAATGTAGAGCGTGGTGATCGGTCGCAGCGAGAGATCGTTGAGATCCGCGACCATGCGCCACTCCGCAGCCAGCGCATCCACGTACCGCCGCGCCACACCCTCGTCGTACGGGACAGAGTAGAAGTCGCAGTACCGGCACTTTCGGCGGCAGAAGGGGATGTGGACATACAGATGGAGTGGGGGAGCGGCAGTCACCCTCAGAAAATACCATGGGCAGAGCGCGCCGGTCGCCGAGGTCTGGCCTGACCATGATCGTGCGGGGCGTCTTTGCGGCTTCCTGTGGCGCGGCAGTGACTCTGCATGGTACAATTCGCACAGAGTCAGCGCATCCGCACCACTCCCACGTCGTCGAGCAAAGGCACTCTCCCATGACAACGCCGCTCATCCTGCTCTTCTCTCGTCGCCAGCGAATCCGCGACGTGCTCTCTGTCGGACTGGTACAGAGCGAGTACCAGGTGATTCAGGCCGATGTCTCCTACCTTGGCATCATCAAGGCGTATCAGTTCCTGCCCGATCTGATCGTTGCCGACATCACGCCCGAGCATACTCGCGATGTGTTCCTGATTCCGCGGCTGAAAAAGTCGGTTCGCACTGCACACATCCCCATTCTGGTGATCGTGCCGGGCAAAATCCGCGAGGCCCTGACTTGTCTGCTGGGTGTACACAAGGACCTTCTGTCAAGTGATGGCGTTGACACCATCGAGTACCCGTTCAGCTTCGCCGAGTTGCAGAAACGAGTGCGGCATCTGGTGTTTCAGCGGCCGACCGAGGAGAGAACTCCGGTTGAGAATATCGACGGAACCGAATCTCTGCGCAAGAAGATCGAGCACGACCTCGTCGATCTGCAGGTGCCCACCGACTCCAAGCTGCGGGCCATTGAGCATACATTGCAGAAACAGTGGGCATTCCCCTTTACGGTGATTCGGGCTCTGGATATCATCGAGTCAAGCGCCAGTTGCTTCGGTGAGCTGGGCAAGTGCATCTCCACCGATCCGGGCGCCACCGCCGCAATTCTGCGCGTGGCCAACACCGTGCACTATGCGCGTCGCGGCAAGCCGGTCACCGACATCACCGAGGCCGTGGTGCGTCTGGGGTTTCGGGAGACGCGCAACCTGCTTGCCTGTCTGGCGCTCATCGATCTGTCGCCCGACCTGGAGCGACGGTACGGCTTCAGCCGGCAGGACTTCTGGCTCCACTCACTGTCAACCGGAGTCATTGCCGAGAAACTCTGCGCTGAGGCCGAGCACCGCAGACCGGAGTTGGCGTTCATCGCAGGGCTGGTGCACGACCTGGGGAAGATCCCTATTGACAACAACTTCAATCAGGTCTTTTCGCGGCTGCTTGACGAGACCGCAAGTCAGGTGAGTCCGTACTGCGACACCGAAGAGCGGATCCTGGGCTTCACACACGCGCATCTGGGACACTTCCTGGCCAACAAGTGGAACTTCCCAACCGTGATCGGCAATGCCATTCTCTTTCACCACAGCGCGCAACGAGCATCCAGCGCGTCGGCTCCCATCGATCGGCTCGTGCACGAATCTGTTTTTGTGGGCAACATACTGGCCAAGGCCATGACCATGGGACACAGTTGCGACGAGTACATCGACGAAATCCCGCAGCAGATTCTCAATGAGTTGCACATCCCACGCGGGCCGTCGGAGCGCTTCTTCACCGACGTTGCGCACAGTCTGGGGCATTTGTGTCAGGACTTGTCGGTCCCCACCCGATCCCTCACATCCGGCCGCCCCCGCACCGACGGCGAGCCGGCCGAGGTGGCTGTGGTGCTGGGTCGCAACACCACGTTCCATCCGATCGTTCTGGCTTTGCGCAACAACGGCTACGACGTGAAGGTGATGCCGCAGTTCAGCCCCGAGGCCAATCGGAGTGTCAATGTCGTCGTGTCAGTGTCTGAGAAGGGGTGTCCGCTTGACATCATGCTGTACGAGGACGAGAAGCAGGTGTCACCGCCGTCGCCATTTCTGAAGGTTTTTCTGCTCGACTCACTGCCCGACAAAGGGGTGATGCAGAATTTTGAGGGCGGGGAGATGGTCTTCATGAGCCGCAAGCATCTTGACTTCCGGCTGCTCATGCACACCATCGATAACTATCTGGGCCGCATTGTGGCGCCGGAGCGTCTCGACTTCGGGGCCGCCGCGTAGCCCGGCTGCCCGGCTTCCCGTCGCCCGCGCGGATCCCTCCGGGTCGGTTCCAGCAGCGGCGCCGCTCAGTCTCGACGGCGCCGAGGACGGCCTGCATAGGCTTCCGCTGGTGTCCCGAGTCAGTCTCGACGTGTCCGGGTACGCCGTCCGCCGGTCTCAATCGGCTTTTCCGGAACCCCATCCACCGGCTTCAGCAGGATCAGCCGGTTCAGAACTCGTGGATCCACAGCGGTCGGAACCCATCGTACAGCCCTTCGCGGTAATTGAGCATCACCACTTCGGTGCGGGCAGTGCGCTTGGTGTTGATGATGAGGCGGTCGATGATCTCCCGCGTGATGAAGAGCCCCTTGCCGTGCTCGTCAAAGAGACCGTGTGAGAGCCCGTCATCTCCCTTGGTGGTGTTTCGCTCAAGCCAGTACAGCACGTCCTTCTTCGTGAGGCGGCCCTTCTGGTCGGCGACAAGCACGCCGGATTTCTCTTCGTCCATGCCCCATGCGACTGTGATCTCCTCTTCGGGCGAGAGGGTGACGTCAAAGCTCCACTCACCCTTGCGGTCACCCCGTTCAGACCTGGCGCCGTAGTAGAAGGCGTTGATCATGATCTCCCCCAGTGCCTGGCGAAATCTGCGGCGCTGCCGGTTGTCGGGGAAGTCCTGCGTGATGCGCGCGATGAGTGGCTCAACCTGCGCTGCGGTGTTCAGGCGGGTCTGGCTTATGGCGCCCTGCACGTAGTGGGAGAGGCCGAAGACATCTTCGGTGAGAATGTTGCGTATGAGCAGCTCTACCTCATCGAAGTTGAATGGCGTTGTCTTGGCGATGATGTTGCCCACGTCGTGGTCGCGAGCCATGCGCAGGTAGTCGCGTACGTCATATGCGGTGATGAGCGCACGCTTGAGCGTGGGACGAATCTGCGCGACCTCCGCGAGCAGCTCAAAGCCCTTCGTGCCCGGCATGTTGATGTCGGAGAGAATCAGATCGAACTGCTCTCTGCCGACCAGATCGAGCGCCTGACTCGCGTTCTGGGCGGTACTCACCTGGTAGCCCTTCTCGGTCAGGAACTCGTCAAGCACCTCCAGGAGGTCTTTCTCATCGTCAACAAGGAGAATCCGCTCACCCATGGAGTCGCTCCTTTGTGCGCGGCAGCTTCACGAAGAGCGAGGTGCTTCCCGGCTGTGAATGCGCCAGCACATGTCCGCCCGACTCCTGTACGACTTTTCGCACAATGGCCAGGCCCAGCCCGGTGCCTTTGCCGGGGTCTTTTGTTGTAAAGAACGGATCGAAGATCTTGTGCATCACGGTCTGCTCGATCCCAGAGCCGGAGTCGTTGACTTCGACTATCGAGAAGTCGGGCCCCGCTTCCGTGGTAGTGAGACGCAGGTTCCCGCGTCCGTCCATGGCGTCGGCGGCATTGGTGATGATGTTGAGGAATACCTGCACGAACCGCGACCGGTCGCCGAACACTTCCAGGTCGGGCTGATAGTTCTTGATGACTCTGATGTTGTCGAACGTGTGCTGGTACTCGACGTAGGTAAGGGTCTCGTCGAGAATCTCGGCAATCTTGTGGTAGCGGGGCATAGTGGCCCGATTGCGCGTGAAGTCCAGCAGGCTATTGACGATATGTGCGCAGCGCTCGGTTTGGTCCTCAATCGACTCGAATGCCTTGACGGCAGTGGGAAGGTCCAGGTCCTTCCTGGCAATGGCGCGTTGGCTGCGGGCGCTGATAATGGCCAGGGGATTGCGCAGCTCATGTGCGATACCCGAGAGCATGGTGCCCACGGTGGCGAGCTTCTCCGCCTGGTAGAGCTGCACAGCTGTTTGCTCCTGCTCGGTAATGTCCTGCACAAAAAGCAGAAGCCCGCCGGCGGTTTCCAGCCGGGAGTCGAGCATCGTGTAGGCCGAGACTTGGAGGAAGCGTTCCTTCTGGCGCATTCGCTCGACCTCGCTGATGCACCCGGATGGGCCTGCCTTTGCGGTGAACTTGCGTATGAGTGAACACAGTTCGTCGGGCAGTACGGCCCCGAAGTGAGCGCCGACTGCGGCGCCCGCTGCAACGCCCAACAAACCACGCGCATGCTCGTTCATGAGCACGACCAGACCCGCAGAGTCCAGAATGATGACCCCCGAGGCAATCGAAGCGATGATGTTGGCATTGAGGTCGCGCTCATGGTCGACCACCTTGTCGCGCAACATGAGCTCGCGCTGGAGCTGCTCCTTCTCCTGCTGTGTCTCTTGTCGTTGACTGAGGGCATTGCTGAGGCGATGATTGAGCAGGACTCGGTCGATGCGACTGAGGAACAGGCCGTTGTTGACCTCCGCGTAGTAGAGGCACTCAAGGGTCCCCAGACGCAGCGCGTTGAGAAGCTTCGGCGAGAGTGCGCCGGGGTCGTCGACGCAGAGAGCGATCGGGCCGTTGTTGTTGAGAAAGTAGAGCTGTTCGACGATGGCGTCCAGTGGTCGGTCGATCAGGCGTGCATCGACCAGTAGCATGGCCCAGCTTGACTCAGCAGGGACGATTGATGCGATGTCGGGAGTCGTTGTGCAGTGATATCCATTGCGCTGCAGGATCTCCGCGAGCCGGGGATCGGCAATGCCGACGAGCAGAAGGTCTGCAGGTGCCATGGTCGTGTGCGGGTCAAACGTGTGGAGACCCCCGGGGGTTTCGGTTGACCGGGGAGCGGACGGGATACGCCGAATCCGATTATACCACGGCGGGATCAGGACGGCAAATGCATCTGGATGGCAGTGCCGGGCGCCGCACTGAGCTCCGTCGAATGTTTGGCGCGTCAAGGTGCAGTGTTGGTTCGGTGCACCTCCCGCTGGAAGCGGGACGACACCCGCGGGCATTCGTGCAGGTGTGGGATCGACGATCTCATTGGGTTCGGGCAGGCGGACGGGGAAGGCGGTAGACCGTGGCGCGGCGGAGCCGCTGCCAAGGTCTACCGCCCACCAAGCAGCATGCGGAAGAACATCGGCAGGCGCGCGATGTCGTTGAACGTGACAAAGAGGAAGAGCGCGATGAAGAACGCGATGGCGATGCGGGCCATCATGTCCTGGGCCTTGAGGGGAAGCGGCTTCCCCCGGATGGCCTCCAGAAGCAGAAACAACAGCATCCCGCCGTCGGTGATGACCAGGGGAACCAGGTTGATGACCGCCAGGTTGATTCCCAGGAGCGCTATCAGGTTGATGATCATGCCCAGTCCGCCCTGCAGAGCAACGAATCCCGAAATCTGCACGATACCCAGCGGCCCGGCCAGCTCCTTGGGTGAGGCTCTGCGGGTGAGAAGCCCGCGCACGACATCGACAATAGCAAGGGAGAACTCACCCGACTTGTTGAAGGCCATGACTGCGGCCTGCACCGGCGGATGCCGAACAATGCGTTCATACTCGTAGGGCGAGATGCCGATCATGTACCGACGCGCCGTGGCGTCGTACCGGGGGGCCACAGAGATCTGCCGACTCACCCCGCCCCGAACAACCACGAACGCCATGGGACCCGATGCGCTGTCGTGGCGCATCACCAGCGCCGACATTTCGTCCCACGCATGCACGGGCGCGCCATTGACTGATGCGATACTGTCACCGGCCTTGAATCCGGCCAGAGCGGCCGGTGACCCGTGAAGCGGCAGCCCCACGCGCGCCGGACGCGCCGGATGGAGCCCGCCACTGAGGTTGACGATGTCGTCTGCCGTGCGGGCCAGGGGAATGTCGATCGTGAAGACCAGACGGGCAGTGTCGCGCCGGACCTCGAACGTATACGGGCTTCGTCGCCGCGAGAATTCCGCATCGAGTGGCTTCCACGACGACACTGATTGGCCGTTGATGGAAAGAATGCTGTCACCAACCTGGAACCCCGCAACCTGCGCCACGGAACTGTCTTCGACCCACCCGACCCGGGATGTCTCGACAATTGACGACTCGGGGCTTCCTGCCATGAAGTACACCCAGAGCAGCAGCAGCGAGAACACAACATTGGCTGCGGGCCCGGCAATCGCCACGATGGCGCGCTGCCAGATCGGGCGGTTCTGCATCTCGTGGGGATCTTTGCTCTTGTCGTCGTCCGGGTGCTCGCCGGCCATGTGCACGTATCCACCCACGGGGATGGCGCAGATGCGGAACTCCGTCTCGCCGATCGTCTTGACAAACAAGTGCTTGCCGAAGCCCATCGAGAAGGCGAGCACGCGGATCCGGCACAGCTTGGCAGCAACGAAGTGTCCGATCTCGTGCACCAGGATGAGCACGGTGAGAACCACACCGCCGATGAGGAGAACCTTGACACCGGCAATGGCTGCCCCGAGAAGTACTGCTGGCATGGAGATTAGTCCTTTCCCCGCGCATAGCGACGGGTTACTGCGTCACGAGTGTACCGGTCGACCTCTTCGATGACCTCGACCGACGATGCCGGCTGCACCGTATGCGCGGAGAGTGTCTCTTCGATGATCTGCGGGATCTGGTCGAACCGGATGGCTTTGTCAAGAAACAACTGCACTGCGACCTCATTGGCGGCGTTGAGCGCCGCCGGCATGGTCCCCCCGCGCGTGCCGGCCTCCAGGCACAACCGCAGACAGGGGAATCGCCCCGTGTCGGGTTCGTGGAACGTGAGCGCCCCGATCTGCGCCAGGTCGAGTCGACTGGTGGTGGCCGGGAGCCGCTTGGGGTAGCTGAGCGCGAACTGGATCGGCAATTCCATTGACGGAACGCCCATCTGAGAGATCACCGACCCATCGTGGAATTCCACCATGGAGTGCACGATCGATTGCGGGTGGATGAGCACGCGGAGACGCTGGTAGGGCGTTTGGAAGAGGTGGTGCGCTTCGATGACCTCGAAGCCCTTGTTCATGAGAGTGGCCGAATCGATGGTGATCTTTCTGCCCATGGCCCACGTTGGGTGGCGGAGTGCTTCCTCTGGAGTGATTGCGGCGAATCTCTCTGCGGGCAGCTCCCGGAACGGACCGCCCGAAGCAGTGAGGATGATCGACTCCACCGAGCTGCGGTGCTCGCCGCTCAGGCACTGCAGGATGGCACTGTGCTCGCTGTCAACCGGAACGAGTTCCCCGCAATTCAGTGCGCGCAGAAAGTCGCCGCCGATGACCAGACTCTCTTTGTTGGCCAGAGCAACGCGCTTGCCTCGCCGCAGGGCCGCCACTGTCGGCCGCAAGCCCACTTCTCCGACCAGGGCGTTGAGCAGGACGTCGTAGTCTGCCTCTGCTGCCACACGTTCCAGACCCGCGCGCCCCTCGAAGAATGCGGCATGTGCGGGCAACGATGAGCGCACGCGGCCTGCGGCTGAAGCGTCACCAACGTGCACGTATCGTGGAGCGAACTCCCGTACCTGGTCGAGCAGGACATCTGTCCTGGAGTGCGCCGCTACTCCCACAATGCGGAAGAGGTCGGGGAACCGGCGCACGCAATTGCAGGTGCTGGCGCCGATGGAGCCGGTGGAGCCCAGGAGCAGGATGTTCATGCAGCAGAGTCCGCGGTGAGAGGGTCGTCACATTGTTGCGTGCAAAAGCGCGGACAGTCGCGTGCCGGTTAGTGCAGCGAGAGGCACTCACCCCCACACGCGCTCAACCAGTGCGAAGAACACGCTCAGAATGGGCGCCGTGAAAAAGACGCTGTCGAATCTGTCAAGTATTCCGCCATGGCCGGGAATGATGTCGGACGCGTCCTTGACCTTGAAATACCGCTTCATCAGCGACACCAGCAGGTCTCCGGCCTGCGCGAAGACGCCGATGAGTACGCCCATGACGATGCCCAGAGACCGCGGATACAACGGATCGGCAAAGAGGTACCATCCGACGGTCGAAATGATGATCGCCGCACAGAGCCCGCCAACGCTGCCCTCGATGGTCTTGCGCGGACTGATTGAGCTGAAGTGGTGCTTGCCAATCCACGATCCGACAAAGTACGCTGCGCTATCGCACAGGAACACTGCCAGAAATACGGTCACCAGGCCCATCTGGGAGACCATGGGAATACCGAACCGGGGCTCAAAGACTTTCTGGAACGGCACCTGGTAGAAGTGCATGAGCGAGAACGCGGCGGTCGACAGAAACACCGTGCCGCTGAAAAGCAGGCTCGCGCGCATCCAACGACCGCGTGCCCGTCCCCACACGATTGCCTCGGCTGCCACGACGAGAAGCAGTCCGTAGATGTCGTAGCGAAAGCTCAGGGAAATGCTTGGGAAGAAGAACGAGAGGAACTGGAAGATCAGCCACAGATACACCAGCCAGAACCCGTTTCGCGGAAACCGGATACTCAGCATGCGCAAGTACTCGGCACACCCCATGAGGACGAGTATTGCCGACACAACCTGCCCCGGGTAGATGAGCACACGCGGCGAGCCGGGAAAGTGCGATGTCAGCCACATGGGCAACACCGAGAACCCGGCGTTGACCGCAACCCATCCGAGGGGAATGACTATGAGTGCAGACACCAGACGCTTCTGAAGGTTCTGGAAGGCCATGAGGAGGCTACCCCCGCACCTTTCCGAACCGGCGATCGCGCTTGTTGTAGTCGTCAATTGCAGCCATGAGCGCGTCTTTGTCGAAGTCGGGCCACAGCACATCGGTGATGTACAGCTCGGAGTATGCGCACTGCCACAAGAGGAAATTGCTGATGCGCTTTTCGCCGCTGGTGCGGATGATGAGCTCCGGGTCGGGGTAGTTGCGCGTGTACAGGTATCGGGCGAATGACGCTTCGTCAAGCGAGTCGACCAGGTCGGGATTTCTCAATGCGTCGCGGGCAAAGGCCTGAGCCGCCTGCACGATCTCCATGCGGCCGCCGTAGCTGAGGGCCAGCACAAGGTTGAGCCCGGTGTTCTTGGCCGTGGCATCGATGCCCTTGAGCAGCTCGGTTCGCGTTTTGAGCGGCAGTCGTGACAGGTCGCCTATGGCATGCAGACGAACATTGTTTTTGTCAAGCTCCCGTACCTCGATGCGGATCAGCTTGACCAGCAGATCCATCAGGAAGCTCACCTCAAGGGATGGGCGGCCCCAGTTCTCCGCCGAAAACGTGTAGATGGTGAGGTACTCGACTCCCAGCTCCCCGCACGCGCGCACGATCCGGCGTGTGGCATCGGAGCCTGCCTGGTGCCCGGCGGTACGCGGCAGTCCGCGTTTCTTGGCCCAGCGTCCGTTGCCGTCCATGATGATGCCGATATGACGGGGGATTGTGCTTGACATGGTGCTGATGGCGCCTGGTGCGGATCGGAGCGTCTGAGTCGCCTGAGAAGCCAAAAATACATCTGCCGGAGATCCCGACGATGCGTGGGCCTGCCCCGCACAACAAAAAAGCCCCGCCGACTGCTGGGCGAGGCTCCGGAAGCATTTACCGTTGGGAAGGGGAGTGACTCACTCCATCACTTCCTTCTCTTTGGCCGCAAGCATCGTGTCGACGGTCGCGATGTACTTGTCGGTCAACTTCTGGATCTCCTCCAGTGCCTTCTTCGATTCATCTTCGGTGATCTTGCGGTCTTTCTCCAATTTCTTGAGCGCCTCGTTTGAGTCGCGCCGAATATTGCGGATGGCCACCTTGCCTTCCTCGGCAGTCTTCTTGCAGCTCTTGGCGAGTGTTTGACGGCGCTCTTCGGAGAGCGCGGGAATGGGAACACGGAGAATGTTGCCGTCGCTCTGCGGGTTCAGCCCGAGATCCGAGGCCTTGATGGCCTTCTCGATAACCGGGAGCATGGTCTTCTCCCACGGCTGAATGAGAACCATGCGGGCTTCGGGGATTGAAACCGTCGCAACCTGGTTGATGGGCATTTGAGAGCCGTAGTAGTCGACTCTGATGTTGTCGAAGAGCGACGGAGTGGCCCGCCCGGTGCGGACATGCTGAAAGTCCTTCTTGAGAGCTTCCAGCGACTTGTCCATGCGCTTGGTGGCTTCGGCTTTGGTCTCAGCAACAGAACTCATGATTACGCCTCCTTCTTGACCATGGAGCCCACCGCCTGCCCCTCGATGGCGCGGCGAAGACTGCCTTTGTCCATAAGTTTGAAGACGATGATTGGGATCGAGTTTTCCATGCAGAAAGAGAATGCTGTGAGATCCATGACACGCAGCTTGCGGGAGATGGCCTCGGAGTAGGACACTGTGTCGAACTTGACGGCAGAGGGATCTTTGAGCGGATCGCGATCGTAGACGCCATCGACCTTCGTGGCTTTGAGCAGCACACCTGCACCAATCTCGGCCGACCGGAGTGCTGCGGCCGTATCGGTGGTAAAGAAAGGGTTGCCGGTTCCTCCAGCAAGAAACACGACGCGTCCCTGCTCAAGGTCTGCGGCGGCATCTTCGGGCCGGTAGAGCAGGGCCGTTTCCGGCATGGCAATGGCGCTGTACACCCGCGCCTGAAGCCCGGCCTTCTCAACGTAGCTGGCCATGACCAGTGAGTTGATGACCGTGGCCAGCATACCGATGCTGTCGCCCCTGGTTCGAGGGATGCCAGATGCGCATCCGGCCAGGCCCCGAAAGATGTTGCCTCCACCGATGACCACGCCCACTTGCGCGCCGATCGACACGGCCTCACGGATTTCACCTGCAACGTACTCAGCAACCGAGGCGTCGATCCCGGCCTCTTTGCCGCCGCCCAGGGCCTCGCCCGAAAGCTTGAGGAGTACGCGTTTGTAGGTGAGTGCTGCCATGGGTGGTGCCTATGATGCCTCGCTGCCGAGTTCCCAGCGAAGGAAGGAGTCCGCAACGAAGGAACTGCCGGCCTTCAGCTCCGCCTCTTTGATACGGTCAGACACCTTCTTCTCCGTATCTTTGATGTAGACCTGCTCGGGAAGAACTGCCTCGGCATAATACTTGGCGAGCTTGCCCTCGATGATTTTGTCCCAGATCTTTTCGGGTTTGCCGGATGTCGCTGCCTGATCCCGGTAGATGACCTTTTCCTTCTCGATGATGTCGGCCGGAACGCTCTCGCGGCTGGGTGCCACAGGACTCGATGCAGCCACCTGCATGGCCAGATCCTTGCCCAGGCTAGCGGCCTCTTCGGACTTGATGGCTTCGCCCTTACCAGCGGTCATCTTGACCAACACGCCGATCTTGCCGTTGCCGTGAATATAGGTGAAGATGCCCTGATTGGAGGGATCGAACTTCACAGCCTGCATGCGTCGGAAGGAGATGTTCTCGCCGATCTTGGCCACCAGCTCCATCACTCGATCATCGACCGAACGGCCACCGAAGGCCGGGGATGTGAGGGCCTTTGCGGCAGCAATGTCTGCGGGCTTGTGCGCCAGCAGGAGTTTGCCCAGCTCAGTGACAAATGAGAGAAAATCGTCGTTTCGGGCAACAAAGTCGGTCTCGCTGTTCACTTCGTAGATGTACGAGGTGTCGTTTTCGGTAGCGATGGAGATTTTGCCCTCTTTGGCGGCCTTGCCGGCGCGTTTGGCTGCGGTGAGTGCACCCTGCTTGCGGAGGTCTTCGATTGCCTTCTCTGCATCGCCATTGGCATCGATCAACGCCTTCTTGCACAACATCATGCCCAGACCTGTTTTCTCACGGAGTTCACGTACCTGTTCTGCTGAGATATCCATCGTATACTCCTTGGTATCCGGTGTCAGATGGGAGATTGGGTGACCCCGGTTTTTGGGGCCACCATCGTGGGCACGGCTGACTAGTCTTTGGGAGTGGCGGCCGTTTCGATCATCTTGCGGCGAACCACACGCTTCTTTGGCTTGGCTACGCCCGCTTCGTCAAGCTCCTCCGGCTCAACCGCGTCGACCGCAGATCCCCCGGTATCTGCATCGACCGCAACCTTGGCGTCCCTGGCGGCTTCTTCGGCAGCGGCAGCTCCGCCCGCTTCGATAACAGCATCAGCAACGGCCTTGGCGATGAGTTGCACGGACTTGAGCGCGTCATCGTTGCCGGGGATCACGTAGTTGATTTCTTCGGGGTCGCAGTTCGTGTCGACAATGGCGCCGATGTCGATGCGCAGACGGCGCGACTCAGCCACACCGATGTGCTCTTTGATGGTGTCGACTACGAATACAAGTGCCGGCAGCTTGCGCAGGGTGCGGATACCACCCAGCGCAGTGAGAAGCTTCGCGCGACGCTTGTTGAGGGCGAGAACTTCCTTCTTGGGCAGTGCTTCCATGGTGCCATCGGCTTCCATGGCCTCGATCTTCTCGAGACGCCGCACGCTCTGACGAATGGTCTGGAAGTTGGTGAGCATGCCGCCCAGCCAGCGCTCCGTCACGTATGGCATGGCACAGCGGCTGGCTTCTTCTTTTATGCAGTCCTTGATCTGCTTCTTGGTACCGACAAAGAGCACCTTCCCGCCGGCAGCCACTTCCTGCTTGACGCGGTCGACAAAGGCGCTGAGTCCGGAGAGTGTCTTTTCGAGGTCGACAATGTACACGCCATTGCGCGAACAGAGAATGTATCGCTTCATCTTCGGGTTCCAGCGCTTGGTCTGGTGGCCGAAGTGCGCGCCCGATTCCAGCAGGTCTTGCAGGGTCAACTGAGACATGAACACCGCTCCTTAAAGTATGGGTTGATCCACCACCGGCTTTCTGACGCAAGAGACCATCCCCCGGCCTTTCGGCCGGGAAACACCCATCTCTTACTGGCACGGTGTGCGAATGTGAACACGCGAAACAATTGAAAGAAGCGATCAGCGCTTCGAGAACTGGAACCGCTTGCGAGCGCCCGACTGACCGTATTTCTTTCGTTCAACAACCCGCGAGTCGCGCGTGAGCAGGCCGGTCTTGCGGAGTTGCTTGCGGAAGTCTTCGGAGATCTGCGCAAGTGCTCGCGAAATGCCCAACCGGATCGCATCCGACTGTCCGCTGAGACCGCCACCGAGTACCTTCGCCACTACATCGTAAGAACTTCCTGCCTGCAAGAGATGGAAAGGCTGCTCGCTGTTGCGGGCCAGCGTCTCACTCTTGAGGTACTCGCGGATGGGAAGCCCGTTGACTACCCGCTCGCCCTTGCCGGGCCGAAGGATGACGCGCGCGATCGCGTTCTTTCTCTTGCCTGTTGCCGAGAATGCATTGGTCACGTTGGTCAAACTGACTTACTCCTGTTACAGGTTATTCCTGAAGCTGGAAGATCTTGGGGTTCTGCGAAGCGTGGAGATGCTCTGCGCCCTTGTATACATGAAGCTTACGCATCATGTTCTTGGCCAGAGATGTCTTGGGAAGCATTCCATGCACGGCTTTCTGAATGACTTTTCGCGAGTCCAGGCCCATCTGGACCTTGAATGTCCGAAACTTGGCATGCCCCGGCTGAGAAGAACGTCGGAAGTAGGTCTTCTGGTCGGCCTTCTTCCCCGTGACGCGAACCTTGTCGGCATTGATGACAATAATATAGTCGCCATGGTCCTGGTTGGGCGAATACGCGGGCTTGTTCTTTCCGTTGAGCAGGCGGGCGACCTCGCCGGCAAGCCGTCCCAGTACCATGTTGGCTGCGTCGACCACGTACCATTCGCGCTTGATGCTCTTGCTGTTGACAACGACGGTCTTCATTACTCGGTTCCTTCGCCTTGTGTATACCTACAATGCCTATGGATTGTCTGAGAGACTGGCCTGCACCGGCCATGGACTATCGGCGCTCAATCGCAGGTTGAGCTGCCGGTTTCGATGCCGGGTAAGACAGTGAAAATATAACACCGAGACGAAACATGTCAACATGTATATTTCTTTGCCGGTTGAAACCAGCATGGCCACTCCGGTTCGGGAATGCGATTTTGACCAATATTTACGATCCAGCCCAGTTCCTGCCGGTTGAGTCTCTGGCCGAATCCAAGGTCCGCCAGCACGCCACCATCAGCGTTGTCATCCCCGCCCTCAACGAAGAAGCCACCATTGGTCCGCTGGTGAGTATGCTGCACCGGGAGATGGTGCGCGACTGTGGGCTGGTAGACGAAATTATCGTCATGAACGACGCGTCGACCGATCGCACCCGGGAGGTTGCCGAGGCTGCCGGGGCCAGGGTGGTCGATACCGGCAGCGTGCTGCCCCAGCGTGCGGTGCCCTCGGGCAAGGGCTCGGCCCTTTGGAAATCCCAGTTTGTTGCCCGGGGCGATGTCCTCGTGTGTCTGGACGCCGATGTCAAGAACTTCGACACTCGTTTTGTGTACGGACTGGTGGGGCCCCTGCTCACAAACCCCGATGTGTCATTTGTCAAGGCATTCTACACCAGGCCGTTTGTGGTGGCCAACAATACCGTGTTGCAGCACTACGGCGGACGGGTTACCGAGATCCTGGTGAGGCCATTTCTGGCCGCGTTCTGTCCCGAGCTGGCCACCCTCTGCCAGCCCTTGTCCGGAGAGTACTCATTCCGCAAGTCGTTCATGAACCAATTGCCCATGTTCAGCGGTTACTCGGTCGAAATCGGGCTTCTGCTCGAAATCCACCGCCGGTTTGGGATGTCGTGCCTGGCACAAGTTGACATGGGGGTACGCTACCACCGCAACCGTCCCGTCGAAGAACTGGGGAAGATGTCGTTTGGCATCCTGCGCACAATCCTGGCCAAGCTCCAGCAGAGCAGTGCCGTTGAGCTGAGAACTGCCGCCTCCACGGAAATGATCTCGTGGTTGGGGGGCGACCAGTGGGAACGAACCACCATTCACGAGGTGGAACTGCCGCCTGTCGGGTCGCTGCCGGCACAGGGCGCAGGCACTCAAACGGAGGCGTGCACACAATGATGCCGGATCTTCCCTGGACCGTTCTGCTGCTGTTGTTCGCCGTTGTCGCTGCGCTATGGATTGTCGTGAAGAGTCTGCGCATGCCCGGCAATCACGGTGCGCAGGCTGACAAACGCGAAGCCATGCGCCGCAAACAGGTTGAGGCTGAGCACGACGATTCTACCGCGCAGTAGGATGCCCCACTGGCTGGGCAATGAGCATGGGGAGGGGGAGCAGAGAGGCCCGCAACCGGCGATGGCTCCGCTGGAGCCGGGAGTCACATGAGCCGCATCATGGCAGTTGCCTTGTCGGCTTCGCTGTCGATGTCTTCGAGAAGTCCGCCCAGCGAAATGTCGGAAATGCCGAGGTCGCGCCACACGTTGTGGTCGAGCAGGGGGATCTTGCTGTCGCCCCCCCATCCCCAGTCCAGAGCTCTCACCAGAACGTCGGCGCAGTGGACAATGCTGGTTGCCTGGTAGAACTCTTTGTCAAGCCCGGGCTGGTGGTGGTACCTGACGATGTTCTGCAGGCCCCGCGGAAGGTTCCATCGCTGCGCAAGTATGGCGCCAATCTCCTGGTGGGTGAGACCCAGAACATCCTTCTCGCACTGGTAGTAAAGCAGATTCTTCTGCTTGACGGTTGTGACAATCTCGCTGAATTCGGTGGGCAGGATCTGGCAGGTCACGATTTTTCCTACGTCGTGGATGAGCCCACCTACGAAGCACTCCTCTTTTTCTGCATATCCAACGTACTTTGCAATGGCCTGTGACGCCGCCCCGCACGCTATCGAATGGATCCAGAACTTCTCCATGTCGAAGTCGGGGTGCATGTTTCCCCGGCGCTGGAAGAAGTCGAAGATCGAGGCCGTAAGGACGATATTCTTCACAGTGGAGAATCCGAGAATGACGATGGCGTGGGTGATTGTGCCGATCTTTCCCGGAAAACCGTAGAACGCTGAGTTGACAAGCTTGAGCACTTTGGCGGCAATGGCCTGATCGGTGGTGATGGCTTTGCCCACCTCTTCGGCCGAGGTTTGCGGGTTCTGCAGCAATCGCGTTATCTTCTCAATCACCACAGGCAGCGTGGGGAGATTGGAGACCCCCTCGATGGCTTTTTGGATGGACTGTGAGTCTCTCACGTCGAAGCCTTTGTGGCGGCGCCCGCGTTCTGGATGCGGTGCTGGTACACCGCAGCGAAGATTTGCTTCATTATGGCATCGTGGAGCGTTCCGGAGAATTTCTTCTCCAAACCAGCCTTGACTTCTTCGGGTGATACACGCACTGCGCTCACCTCCTCCGACGACTCCTCTTCCCCCTCGACGTGCACGAAGACTATTTCCCAGTTCTTGAGGCGGCGTCCGATAAATGGGTTGAGCGCAACCCCTTTGCTCAGCAGCACATTGCCTGAGCGTCCCCGCACTTCCTTTGCGAGTACCATGCCGCTTTCGATTTTTTCGACTGAGACTCTTCTCATAGGTGGTAGGTACCCTATTGCCTGCAAGCAGGACACCGAGTCGGGAGATGTGCGTGTTTTGGCACGCGCCCCGATTCCGCCTCCCTGCACGTGTGATAATAATTTAATTTATCGCTGGGCACCTCGTGTGGTGGGTGGGTCAGCCCACGCCCCGTTTGGGCGATGCGAGAGCCGTCGCAGCCTGCTCGTCGTGGCACTACTCTCAGCGGTTTCGCCACGAGAGGGATCGGCAGCCATCCCGTTGTTGGCTCGACGCTGATGCTCTGCGGACGTCTCTGGGGGTCTGCGCAAGAAACCGACCGCAAATAGCACAGGGAAATTCCCAATGCATACGCCAACCCCCCGGCAGCACAATCAACTCGGTGGCATCGCTCTGCGAGTCGTGCTGATCTTCGTGACCTTCGTTGCAGTCGGGGGAGCGATCTTCTGGCTTCTGCAGAGCTTCCAGGCCAACCAGGAACGCCATCAGCGCAAGGCGCTGGAGAATTGCGAGTTCGGGTTGCAGCAGGCGCTGGAGAAATTGAGCGCAAACCCCGGCTGGACCCAGGGGTTGGGCAAGACCGCGTGCGAGGACGGATCGTTCCAGGTGAGCGTCTCTGGCCTCGGTGATGGAGACACGGCTTCTCTGACGGTCCTGGCCCAGGGGTGGAGCGGAGGGGTCTCTCGCGCCAAAAAGTACGTTCTGCGTCGAGTGGTATCTGGCGGCGACACCGTGTGGACTCAGGCATACTTCGAGTGAATCTTCGAGCAGAACTTCACATTTCGTCAATTCTCCTCCAGCTCTGACCGCTCAATGTGGCCCGGCGGTCGGTTGCGTCGACGCCGCGTCGGGAGCGTGTCGGCCCCATTGCGTTTTGTCAATTGCCCGAATTCTCGGGAAACCGGCGGGCGATTCTGCTACAACATATAGGGGGGTGCCCCTACTGCGCACTGGATATGTTGTGGCCGGGCACATTACCTTTGCATGGTGGTGCGCTTCCCATTGACACCCCTGTGGAGGAGTGAATATTATATTAGTGTAAGTTTCTTGAATGTTGCCAGTTAGAGAGGACACTTAAATCCAATTCTCAGGTTGTATCCGTAGCTCATGAATACACAAAGGTGATAGAGAAGTATGAACTGGCTCTCGAAGCTTCGAGGCGATACGTCCACTGTGGGGTTGGACATCGGCAACCACTACATAAAGCTTGCCAAGGTTCGGCACCAGAAAGACGCCCATTTCCTCGACGCCACCGGCATCAAGGAACTGCCGAAGGGAACCGTCGAAGGCAGCGAGATCAAGAACCGTGACGGGCTTATCGAGGCCATCACCACCCTCATCAACCAGTGCGACCCGTCCATCGTCGAGGTCTGCATCTCGATGTCGGGTCGCGGCATCATCTCCGACAAGTGTGTCTTCAAGATCGATCCCAACGAAAACGCCGAAGAGCTGATTCTGTGGGAGGCGGGGCAGCGCAGTCCGTTCGATGTTGATGACATCACACTTGATTACCGCATTCTTTCGCGCAACCCCCAGACTCACGAGGTCGAGGTGTTGCTGGTAGCGGCCAAGAACCAGATCATGCAGAGCTACATCGATCTTCTCTACGATGCCGGGCTCAAGCCCATCGTTGTCGATGTCGACGCCTTTGCGGTGAGCAACTGCTACCATCTGGAGTGCCACGGTCGTGCTGAGGAGGGTGTGGTCATGTTGCTTAATGTTGGCCACGACCTCTCAAATGTCACTTTCGTGAAGGACGGCGTGTACCATTCCACCCGTGACATTTCCACTGCGGGCGACTTCTTCATCAAGACGATCCAGCGCAATCTGGGGATCTCTCCCGAAGAGGCTACCTCGGTTCTCAAGGGAAAAGTACCTCCTTCGCTGGACCAGAATCTGGTTACCCAAAGCATCGAGTACTCGGCAGAGGAGCTGTCGTCGGGCGTTGACCTGGCATTCTCTTACTTTAAGAGTTCCGAGAAGAGCGAGACTGTCGACAAGATTGTTCTCAGTGGTGGAGGAGCCTATATCCAGGGTCTCGCCGAGTTTCTTGAAAAGCGACATGAAACCACGGTGCGCAGGTCAAATCCTCTTGCGCACGTGCAGTACGCTCCCGAGCTGTTCGGGTCCACCGACCCTCAAAAGATCGCAGCTCTCCTGACCGTTGCTATCGGGCTTGCTTTGCGGAAGGTTGCTCAATGATCGATCGCATAGAAATAAATCTGCTTCCTGCGGAGTATCGTGTCCGCAAAAAGGGGATGCGAGTCCCCCGGGAAGTCGTGTATCCCCTCCTGCTGATCGCTCTGGGCGGGCTCTTCGTTTCCTACTATACAATGGACCTTGACGGGAAAATCGGCAAAGCCCGGCAAGACATTTCCGACGTCACCCAGCGGATCGCGAAGGAAGGCCACATCAAGGCCGAGATCGAGGCGCTCCAACGCGATCGTCAGATTGTGTACGACAAAATTCGGGCCCTGCAGCGAATTTCGGTGAACAAGGGCAAGTGGGTGCACCTGATGGAAGTGCTTTGTGCGTACCTGCCGCGGTACACCTGGCTTACATCCATCGAAGAAACCGTGGCTTCACCGACATCTTCAGCACTTCGGCTTCAGGGCAGCACCTATTCGTTCCCCGAAGTCGCCAATTTCATGACAAAACTGACCGAGAGTGAGTATGTGACAAATGTGGATCTGAGCAGCATCGATCAGACCGGGGATGCGCGCAAGGCATTCACGTTCAGTCTGACTGCGGCTCTGAATCCGGATGCCGGCCTCGGCAGTCCTGACATTAAGCATTGAACACGTAGTCTGGCGAGGCGTTTGGACGTATATGGCCCTCAAATTGCCCAGGATCGACCTCAAGAACCCCAAGATCCGCAACGTGGCCGTCATAGTGGTCTGCGGCATCGGGCTTGGTGTCGCGTGGTACCAGATGATCTGCATCCCCAAGGAGCAGGAGCTGCAGGGCTTGGAATCGGAGATGAGCAAGAAGCAGGCTGAGCTGAACAGTATGCTCGCAATGAAGCCCCAGTTGGAGAAACTCAAGCAAGACACCGCGCTTGCACGGGTTCAGCTCGATTCACTGAAGTCGATCTTTCCCGACCAGAAAGAGATCCCCAAGCTCATCCGCGAGATCACTCGCATTGCCCACGCTTCGGGTATCGAAGCCCAGAAGTTCAGTCCGCTGCCCGACGTGGAGCGGGAATACTACGTCGAGAATCGGTACTCACTTGTTGTTGTCGGCGGATATCATCAGGTTGCGAACTTCTTCAGTTTTCTTGCCAACCTGCCGCTTCTTGTCAACCTGAGCGAGGTCTCGCTCCGTGCCGCATCAGGTGCAAGCCTTCGAACCGGAGCCGCGCAGGAAGAGAGCGACGAAGTACCGCAGACCATCACGGCTTCGTTCAAAATGACAACATTCTCTTCAAAGAGATAGGATGCAGACGACCATGGTTGGTGAGGGACACAACAAACCGCGCACACGAGTCGACTGCGCCAGTATCATCGGGCTGCTTCAGCTCGTGCTTCTGGTCGCAGCCGTACCGTGCTTCGCGGCATACCCGCTGCTGTCCAAGCTCGAGGTGCAGGGCAGTTCTCGTGGGCTCATGGTGGTGACCGAAGCAGACGGGCCATTCGGCCTCGAGGTTCGCACCATGAAGAACGGCGGCGGCAACTCCGTGGTTGTTCTCAAACTCTCCAATGTCATCTACGGTCTCGAGGAGTTCGCCTTCGAAGGCCTTCCAGCAGCGTGTCCGTTCAAGAGCGCGGTGTCACGGGTTGACGCTCCCAACCACGTAGTGGAGTTCTTCCTCAAGTTCCAGGGAACATGGACCCAGCAGGCGCGGAGTCGGCAGAAGGGCGGGGCCTGGCTGGTGCTGCTGTCGTCCACGTCATATCCTGAGTTTTCGTGGAGCCCAGCCTCAGCACCCAAGGCTTCGGTGGCAGCGTCGCCCAAGCCCCCAGCTGCCGCGGTCCCCTCGGTCGTGTCTGTGGGGGCCAAAACACCGCTCGTTGCAGTGAAACAACCTGCGGCACCGGCTCTTGCGCCGCGCGTCAAGCCGGAATCCGTCGCGTCGCCCCCTGCTGCACCCGTGAAGTCGCCACAACCAACTGCGGTTCCGGCGCCGACACGTCCTACCGCAGCTTCGGAGAGTGCGCATCCCACGGCCCCCTCCGAGTCCCACGCAGCATCGACGGCTCCGGCTGCTCCGGCAACGCCGGCGGCCAAGCCGACACTTGTGCACCTGGTTGACGTCCGGTCAATCCGGCGCGGAACATTCGAACAGGTGATTCTGCAGTTTGACGCACCGGTTCGCGCCGGAGCCAAACGCCTGGGAGACTCACTTCTCATTGCATTCTCGTCGACGATCTCGAATCTGAGCACGACGTCGTTTGCGGTAGGAGGAACCACCGTGCTCTCGAAGGTGGTGCTGGAGTCTGTCAATCGCGAGACCACCACCTGGCTCAAGCTGACGGTGGCGGCACACCGAGGCTACCGCGGCGTGTTCACGGTCATCCCCAATGCCAGGAGCATTGCCATCAGTGTGCTGAGCGATACCCTTTCGGGGCTGTCGCTGTGGTCGGCCCAGACCGGACTGGCCGTTTCATACGCATTTGCGCCCGAAGCATCCCGATCTCCCAACTACGACAACCTGTCGCGCAAGGCCGAAGTCGCCATGGGCACCGAACTCAAGAAAGATCAGACCTTCACGGTGAGGGAGCCCCGCCCCGAGCCTTCAGCGCCATCAAGACCAGTCGCAGTCGACAAACCTGCCGAGCCCGCACCGAAGGCCCCGGAGACGGTTGTCGCACCCCCCCCGGTGGCTCCAGTTGTCACGTCGGCCCGGCAGAAGACGCCCGCTGCCCCTCCAGCTCCGCCCGTCAAGACCGTCGCCGCTGTCGAGCCGCAGAAGAGCGTCGCGCCTCCCCCTGCACCGCCCGCAAAGAGGCCGGTTGCGGCACTGCCCGAACGGCCTTCCGCGCCGCCCGCCACAGCAACACGAACGCGGCCGACCGTGGCCGAAAAGCCGATTGTCAAGGAAGTGCCCCGGCCCGTGCGTCTGGTAGCCATCAAAGACGATGTGAATCTCCGACGCGAGGCCGGCGCCACCAGCAAGGAATCGATCGTCGCGAAGCTGCCTCTGGGTACCATCGGCACCCAACTGGAGAAGAAGACGACGTGGTTCAAACTGGAGACTCCTCTTGGCGCCGGCTGGATCAGCGGCACGGTAGTGCAGGACAGCGCGACTGTACCTCAGTCAATCTGGCTCAAGATCGCCGAACGCAGACTTGCGCAGGAATCCGCCAGAAAGGCCGATATTGTCGCCTCGCTCCAGCAGCGCGCGCCGGGAATTCCGCAGCCTGCCGCAGGAACGCTGCCGGTGGCCGTTGACACAGCGTATGCGTCGGGCGCCTCCAAGGTCGATAGCGCCGCAACCGTGAGCAGGGGTCCGGTTCTCATCGAGTACCACGCCTACGGGCGAGACCCATTCATGCCCGTGCTCTCCAGCGACGAGGAGGAGACCCCTCTTGCCGGCGTTACCAACGTCGATTTGGTCGGCATTCTCTACGACGACGAAGATCGAGTGGCTCTCTTCGAAGACCGAAAGATTCCGGGGAAGGCCTACGCTCTGCGCGAGAACGATCCGGTGAAAGATGGCAAGGTGCTGAAGATCCAGCGGGAAGATGTTGTATTCCTGCTCACCGAGTTCGACGTTTCGCGAACTGTCACTGTGCATCTGAAGAAGGCCAGGACTACCCCGGCTCAGGAGAATATCGCAGGGCTCATGTCGCAACAGGCGCCACGCACCGATCAATACGGCTATCCGATCCAGCAAGCCGCATCAGGGGGAACTGCGCCGGTATCGCCGGGCGCGCCATACCAGCAGGGGAACATGATCGTGGGTCAGCCAGGTGGACAGGTCCAGCCGCTGAATCCGGGTGCGTCGGCGTCTCAGCCTCCCTCGCAGCAGCAGTATCAGCAGCAGAACGGGATGCCTCCGCCACCAGGTACGATACAGGGCCTGCCGCCGATAAACCCGCAGAACCATTGATGGAGCACGCTATGAACGCTACCCAAGAGACCAGACCCACTCCGACATGGCTCGTGTGCATGGCGCTGCTGTGTGCGCTTGCCTGCCCTGTGGCCTTCGCGCAGGACTCCGACACGCCGGCATCGTCTACCGAGGCTGGTGCTCAATCGGCACGTGCGGATCAGCAGTACTCCTCATGGACGTGGTCGAATGCCGATGTTCGTGCGGTGTTCCGAACGCTGGCGAAAGTTGGGCAGGTTGATATCGTTGCGTCAGACGCCGTGGTCGGTCAGGTGACCCTTGCGCTCACTCACAAGACCTGGAAAGAGGTATTCAACGTCGTCTGCCGACTCCGCAAGCTTACCGCAGTGGAGGGCAAGGCCTACATCTATGTCATGACCCAGGACGAGTTTCAGAGCCAGCAGCTCAGGACTGCCACTAACGATCGGGCGGTTGAGCAGTTGGCCCCTCTGCATCGTGAGGTGATGCGGGTCAACAATCTCCTTGCCGCCGAAATGCAGGGGACTATTCAGACGCTGCTTTCCTCACGCGGAAAGATCACCGTGGCCCAGCACAGCAACAGCATGATCGTGTACGACACCGACGACAATCTCGCCCAGATTCGCGACATGGTGCGCAAGCTGGATGTCGAGACCCAGCAGATCAGCATCTCGGCGAAGATCATCGAAGTCAGCTCGGGGTCCCTGCAGAATGTGGGCATCCAGTGGGGGCTCTTCGGCAACAATGTGCTGGGGGCCAGGGGATCTGTGGAACACATTCCCGGAACTCAGGTCGTGGCCAATGCTCTCGAACGACTTACCTGGGGCATTCTCCCGCAGGATCGCCTCGCAGTCACGCTGGAGTACCTGTTCACCAATAGCAAGGGTGAGGTGGTGGCGCAACCCTCAATAACGACGCTTGACAACCAGGAGGCACGGATCTTCTCGGGCGGTCGAATTCCCATCCTTGCCAAGGACATCTCCGGCAACACCATCGTGAAGTACGAGAACGCGGGAACCGAGCTTATCATCAAACCGCACGTGACCGACGGGTCGCGCGTGATGCTGGATATCAACGCCAAGAAGGAGTCTGCGAGCCCCGACGGCGAGATCCAGAGCCAGGTTGCAACCACCAATGTGGTAGTGAACAACGGCGAAACGGTGGTGATTGCCGGGCTCACGGCCAACGAAAAGCAGACGGGCGATGAGGGCGTGCCCGTGCTCAAGGACATTCCGCTGCTCGGAAACCTCTTCAAACGGTCGCGCAAGACGGCGAATAAGAAGGACCTGATCATCTTCGTGACACCGCATATTATTCAGAAGGACGTTGAGTCAGTGGCAGCACCGCGAGCCGATGGTGCGGTTGCGGGCGAGGAGAGCGTGGGGAAGTAGGCGGCAGACTGCGCGGAGGCACTTCGACACTTCGGCGTCGCTCAGTGCCCGGATTGAGGGGAATCCCGGATGGCAGGTCCGGTCGTTTGCACGCAGACTGCGTCTTGTGCAGGCGTGAGTTGTCGAAAGGAGATGTTGACTATGAAGAAGATATGTGCAGTCCTGACGATGGCTTTGGTGATGCTGGGGTGCTCGGGGAACCAGATTGAGATCCGCAATGAGGCCGCTGGCGGGGTGTATTTCCTCTTCAGGGGGGTACAGCACTACGTTGCCTCAGGCGCGAGCACGACCATCAGCGATGCGATTCCCAATCGCACCTATCCGTACAGCACGACCTACGAACTGCCACCAGGCTACGACAATTCCGATGCGACATCGGATCTCTCTGGAACCCTGTCGTTCTACCGGAATCAGACCCAGTACGTCCTCCTCTACGGGAGCACGTACGGCTCAGATAGTCTCGGTTCAATCTACCACATAAACTGCAACGTCTCCAGTAACGACCCCGTTGACGGATTCTGAGAGACCCGCGCTCGCTGTGCGGTTGTACGAGCGCGGCGGCCCGCTCCCGTCCGGTGCAGTCAACAGCCCGTGACCAGCTCCGCCCCACGCCGTCCGCCACGACCTCCGATGCCCTCTGTTCTGTGATGAATTCCGGGGCTCCGTCTGCTCGCGCACCGATCCCGACGAAGCAATGAGTCTTGCCGACTGGGCACGATGCTCGTGGGTGTCGCGCACTGGTGATTGTTGCTGACCACCGAGGCGCGACGCGCCGCCCGTCCCGCATGGCGGGACACCCATCTCCTCCCTCCGCTTCATGCAGTCGCCCGCCCAGCCTCAGAGCCGAATGGTGCCAGTCAGACGCGCAAGCCCACAGACGGACGACGGCTCGCCGAACTCCGCCTTGACTGCCCAACGCAATATGTTGTATACTCCTTCTCAACGCCATCTAGCTGTTGCGCAGCACAGAAGCTTCCTCACTCCCAATTTCGCCCTACAACTACTCGTATACCGGTGTCCAAGCACGCGAGCGTCGTGCATCACCATCTGGCCAGAAGGATCCAAGCCACCATGATCAGCACAATCCGCAAGCGCGACGGCAAGCAAGTCTCCTACGACAATTACAAGATCGCCAACGCCATCTTCAAGGCCGCCGAGGCAGTTGGCGGCAAGGACTTCGGACTTGCCCTCTCCCTTGCCCGGCTGGTCGAAGAGGCTGTGGGCCGCAAGTTTCACTCAAACTCCATCCCCGCCGTCGAGGAGATCCAGGACCTTGTCGAGAAGGTCCTCATCGAGAATGGGCACGCGCGCGTTGCCAAGGCCTACATCCTCTACCGTGAGCAGCACCGCCGCCTGCGTGATACGAACGACCTGGTTCTTGACATTCAGCGAACCATGGACGGTTATCTCAAGCAGGAAGACTGGCGCGTCAACGAGAACTCCAACGTGAACTACTCGCTGGGCGGGCTGATTCTGCACAACAGCGGCGCCATTGTTGCCAACTACTGGCTTGAGAACATCTACCCGCACGATGTGGCCGAGGCGCACCGCAACGGAGAGATTCACATCCACGACCTGGGCATGTTCTCCGGCTACTGCGCAGGGTGGTCGCTGCGGCAACTCATTGCCGAAGGTCTGGGTGGGGTGAAGGGCAAGATTTCTTCACGCGCACCCAGGCATCTCTCAACGCTGGTGCAGCAGATGGTCAACTTTCTGGGCATTCTGCAGAATGAGTGGGCCGGCGCGCAGGCATTTTCGTCATTCGATACCTACCTGGCGCCGTTTGTGCGTGTTGACAAGCTGTCATACGAAGATGTCAAGCAAGCGGTGCAGTCGTTTGTGTTCGGCGTCAACACTCCCTCGCGATGGGGTTCGCAAGCGCCCTTCACCAACATTACATTGGATTGGGTGGTTCCCACCGATCTGCGCGACCAGCCGGCAATTGTTGGCGGTGAGCCGCTCGACGCGCCGTACGGAGACTTCCAGCCTGAAATGGACATGGTCAACAAGGCGCTTCTGGAGGTGCTGCTGGCGGGCGACTCGGAGGGGCGGGGTTTCTCCTATCCCATTCCCACATACAACATCACCAAAGACTTCAACTGGGACAGCGAGAACGCCCAGTTGCTCTTCAAGATGACCGGCAAATACGGAACACCCTACTTCCAGAACTTCATGAACTCCAGCCTCGACCCCAGCGACGTGCGTTCGATGTGTTGCCGCCTGCAGCTCGACAAAAGAGAATTGCGCACACGTGGTGGCGGGCTCTTCGGCGCCGATGAGTTCACGGGGTCGATCGGCGTGGTCACCGTCAATCTTCCGCGCATCGGCTATCTCTCGTCGAGTCGCGAAGACTACTTCAGCCAGCTCGATCATTCCATGGATCTTGCCAGGAGTTCGCTGGAAATCAAGCGCAAGCTGATCACCAGTCTCATGAAGGCAGGACTCTTCCCCTATACCCAGCGGTACTTGCGGCACTGGAACAACCATTTCTCCACCATCGGGCTGATCGGCATGAACGAGTCAACGGTCAACTTCATGGGCAAGGATCTGACCGACCCCGAGGCTCGCGAGTTTGCGGCTGAGGTACTCACGCACATGCGCAATCGTCTGGTGGGGTATCAGGAGGAGACCGGCGTTTTGTACAACCTTGAGGCAACGCCCGGTGAGGGAACGTCGTATCGGTTTGCCAAGAAAGACCGCGAGAAGTTCTCGCGCATGGTCATTCCCGGGGATGACAACCCGTTCTACACCAATTCCACCCAACTGCCTGTCAACGCGACCGACGATGTGTTCGAAGCACTGGAGATGCAAAACGATCTGCAGCGGCTGTATACTGGTGGCACGGTATTCCACGGGTTCATTCCCGAAGCCATCGACGATGTGGAAACCTGCAAGAGTCTGGTGCGCAAGATCGCTACCAACTACAATGTGCCGTACTTCACCATAACGCCTACGTTCTCGGTGTGCTCCCGCCACGGATATCTCAAGGGCGAGCATTTCTCCTGCCCCAACTGCGGGGAGGAGACCGAGGTGTATTCGCGTATTGTCGGGTACTATCGTCCGGTTCAGAACTGGAACCTGGGCAAGAAGTCGGAGTTCCATCAGCGTACCGAGTACAAGGTGAGTTCCCACGCCTCCGCGGCCATGCACCAGCATCCGAAGACCGATTCTCTCCTCCCAGAAGCGACTCTTGCATGCGCGACAACGGCGTGAACATCGCCGGATGGGCGAAGAATTCCTTCATCGACTTCCCGGGGACGGTCGCAGCCGTCCTTTTCTTTGCGGGCTGCAACCTTCGCTGCCCGTTTTGCCACAATCCCGATATCGTGCACGCGACTGCGGAGTCCGGGACCGTCGATCTGGACGAGATTCGGGTATTTCTCCGCAAACGCAGGGGGTTGGTTGACGGGGTGGTCTTTTCCGGGGGCGAGCCCACACTGCACGCCGGACTCGCCGACTTCGCCGCCGAGGTGAAGGGGTTGGGCTACCGGGTGAAGCTGGACACCAACGGTATGATGCCCGAAGCGGTACTCCGGTGCAATCCCGACTATCTGGCGCTCGACGTGAAGACCGTGCCGTCTTTGTATCGGGCGCTGGTGCAGGCGCCGTACCCCGACGTTGCCGCGCGGCTGACTGCATCGCTGAACGTGGTCCGGAGCATGGGGGAGCACGCGGAGGTGCGCATCACCGCCGCGCCGGGGTTTGTTGACACACGCGTTGTCGAGGAGTTGCGGGATCTACTCCGAGGGGTGCGGAGGGTGTACTTGCAGCCGATGCAGCAGAGTTCACCTCTCCTGGATCCCGGATTCAACAGCAGAACTCCCATTGCCCTGGAACGTCTCCGGGAGTACTGCGGCATTCTGGCTCATACGGTGGGGGAGTGCTCGGTGCGGGGTTCGAACTGAGGCCGC